>Ga0208134_1000105_pt1 | contig 48746 bp, 73 predicted proteins | sample VirMetDEL_Mar_31_FD_184515 | JGI IMG/M metagenome (GOLD analysis project Ga0208134, IMG submission 184515) | Aqueous microbial communities from the Delaware River and Bay under freshwater to marine salinity gradient to study organic matter... | ecosystem: Environmental > Aquatic > Marine >...
ACTTACTAACATTAATAAACTGCTGCCGAGGATATATGACGGCTCTTTAAATATTTATTGTTGGTAACGGATTACGGCTATGATTAGTTGCGGGATTGAGAACGAAATTAAATAAATATACAATGAAAGCAGAAGAATATTTAAACAGAATTGAGAATAAAGGAATAGGCGATACTTTTACATATAGTCGAAAAGAAATGATTGTTTTTGCTGAAAAATACTTTGAACATCGAGTAAATGAGATAAGTGATGCACATAATAAATTTTATAATGTAGCGTATAGTCTTTTAGAAAAAGCAGAAAGTGGAGACTTTCACGTATTAAATGAAGCATTCGAATTAGTTGACAAACTACTAAACAAATAGAACTATGAAAGATGTAGCTCAACCAAAATCCCTAATTGAATTAACTAATTTCTGTAATGGAGAAGGTTATGATTTATTTCCCATAAAGGGAACTGTAACAGAAATAATAGACGGTAAAAAAACAATAATACCTACAGTCAGGTGCATCGTTTTTAAGAATGATAAAAAACTAAAAGAAGGTGATAAAATATTCAGGTGCTGGATGGAATGTCAAAAAGAATCATATCAAAAGATTTATGATGCTCTCACCTTATAATGCTTAGAAGTATAAGACTTCTTATTAAGAACAGATTTGTAAATACTATCCTCAAGGCCACCTTTAGCAAATATCCAATACATTTTGTTAGAGGTTCGCTCTTTTGTTGTCATTCTATCTCTCCCTTGCCAATATGAAGTTGCTGAAAAATCAATATTAAACATCACTAAAAAATCAGCACTTGATAAAGAGATACCTTCTCTACCTGAGACAATCTGAAGAGCTATATTCTTATCTGTCTCGTTAAATTCACTTAAATCAGTAGTTAGAGTATCACCAAAAACATCCTGGAGCAACTCCAACTCCTTTGCGAACTTATAAAAAATAGCAATCTTAGAATTAGCGAAGTATTCTTTCACAAACACAGCTTTACTATTGTCGATTATAATAGCTGATCCATCCTCTAATTTAACTGTTCCTGAATACATCTGATGAACTTTTTGCATAAGCTTAACAGAAGTGTCTCCAAGAATGACTCCACCTTTCTTACCTTCAATAACTAAATCTTTTTCCAAAGTTTTAACCATTTTATAAGTAATAGGTTTCATATCAACATGTAAAATATTCTCTTCAATTTTAGTGCTAAAACCAGACTCTTTTTGCGAATGAGTTATCATGTAATCGCTAATAACAGAATCTATACGGTCAATAATACCATTAGAGTAATCATTTGCTGTAAAACCGTTAGCTCTATAGACTTTTTTCTTCTCTACATATGTATTTGCCCACTTATAAAAATTAGTCTCCTTAAAAGGGCTTAAATCGCTTATCCAAAATTGGTGATAAATCTGAGAATAAGATTCAGGTGTAGGTGTTCCTGTTAGAAGTATTACTTTTTTACTACCTATAGCTTTTTTGAGGTTTTTTGTTCTTAACGAAGGTTTTGGAAATGCGCCAAAAGAATGTGATTCATCAATAATAAACAAATCCACATCAGACGTATCTGTTTTGTGGACTTGTTCGTAGTTGGTTATTATTATTTTGTAGTCAGGATTGAGTGAAAAGTAATCGTCGTGAATAGTTTTAGAAAGAACAACTTTTTTCTTTGTTAAAAAAAGAACTTTTTTTGCTTTTAATTCTTGAGCAATCCCTAGAGCAGTCAAAGTTTTCCCGGTCCGGACTTCCATTGCCAACATCACAATCCCTAGCCTATTTAAAATGTCTGTTCCTTTTAATATTATATTTTTCTGATAATCCCTGAAAACCAACATTTACTATCTTAAAAAATTAAGTTCAGTATACTTATCCCTAACTACGCACCCATGGTCTGTACCAGCGTCATAATAATCTTCATATATCTCTCTAATTATAGCGCTATCTATAGCTTGGTCATATGTGAGTTCTGTGTAAAGAACTTCCATTCTGAAGTGATTCAATAACTCCTCGCATCTAGTAAAATATGAATCATCGGTATCACATCCTAACAAAGATGTAATAGCTAATAATAATATAAATATTTTTTTCATTTTGTTCTTGTTTATAATGTTAATAAAAAAGGGTGGTGTTCGTCGCTGATCTGTCTCTCTTCGTCTAAAGTAAGGTAATTTCGAAACCCTTACTGCATTGGTACGATACCACCCATAAAAAACTACTTCAAATCTTTTGTGTTTTCGTCGGTAAGAACGGCACCTCCTCTTAATCGATAACCAAGAATAAATGCTCTTATCCATAAAGGCTTTTTAATACGGCCTTTTGCTGTAGCCGAGCGATATCCACCATAACCCATTCCTAGATACTTGTGAAAGTCAACACCTTTTAATTTGTGTTCTTTTAAAATTAACTTGAATTCTTCTAACATAATTTTTGTATATTAAATTTGATTTGATTACACATTGAACTACCACTTAAAGGGATTGATAAAACTTTGACTCCTTTTAACCCAGCGTCTCTTCTTATTTCATATAACAAGTCTTCTTCTAATTCTTGTTCAATACCACCTAGTGATATAAAATCACCAATCTTTTTAAAACTATGTAGCACATTTGCATGCGTTTGATAATTTCCAGTTATATCACAGTAATACCTAGCTATGACTTCTAAATTCATGTGTTTCATGTCCAAAACTTTGCAACATAAGTACTGAAACCATTGTCTAGGAGTAACCACTTCATGCTTTCTTGACTTAATGAAAAGGTCTTTTAAACCTATCTCAAAAGTATTACATACAGCTTCGTGAATAACCCCTAAAGTTTCCAAATTCTTATCACTTATTTTTTTTTTATTATTAGGCATACCTACTTAAGTTCGTTATCTAAATTTGTTAAAATTTTTCTTAAATTCTCTTTATCCACAATAGCTTCTACTAAAGAATTTTTGTGTTTAAATGATAATCTATAACTGTCATTAGTTATGTGAGTACACATAGATTCAATTGTTCCTTTTTCCATTATCTTTTTATTTTAGCATTGGATGATATTTCAAGAATACCTCCGATTAATGATAAACACATTGCAAATAAATAACAGTAAGTAAAAAAACGATACAGGCCTAACGCTTCAGGATTTTTTCCTGTTATAACGTAAACTGTTAAAAACACAACCAATAAGATTGCTAAAAAATAAGATGAAATCTTGTAAATTAAATTCGGTAATTTTTCCATGTTTATAGGGTTTAAATTGTTTAGTTACAAATGTACAATAAATGTTTGATATATCAGACATGTTTTTAATAAAAAACATTACTAGAATGAAACATCGTCTAATTCTTCTTCAGGAGCTGATCCTTCGCCTTTTAAAATCTTAAATTTACGAATACCACCATTCGTGTTGAATTCTCTATTCCATCCTTTAAAATCCAGATACATAGTAATCCATCTTCCGAACCATGCAGCCGTCATGTTTCTTCGCATTTCACGAATACCATCGTTATAGCTAGTCATTATTTCTTTAGTAGTGTAATACTTACTGTTTTTAAATTCAAAGTCGTTCTCACAAAAATCAAAGAAATCTTCAGAAGTATTGGCTATTATTTTCTTAGTTTTCCCTGTTTTTAATTCTGAATAAATCAAACCGCCTTTTAGATATTTCTGAATATTTGTCATCATATAGGTAAAGAATGAATTCCATTGAGATTCATGCCAACCACTAAAAAACAGTTTACCAAATTCATCAACTGGCTTAAACTTTTTAGAATAATGTCTAAACAACTCAATTTCAACTTTTCTAGCATCATGAGAGTCGCCAACCCCTGAAAGAATATAATTAGATGTAAACAATATCTTAGGACTCTGAGCAAAGGGTATTTCTATAGGTTGTAGGTTCTTTTTATTTAATGTAAGATTCCCGGTTATTATACTGAATAATGATTCAAACTTAAAAGTGCGTTCCATATCATCAAAACAGATAATATTATCATCAAGGTTAACTGTATCATAAGGAAATTGACCTTTATTATCAAACTCCTTCCCATTTAACGTTACTAATTTACGCATCTTACTAAGCGCTTGAGAAATTAATGTCTTACCAGTTCGGCCTGACGGATCATCGTTTAACGTTTCGTCGTAAAACACAATTGCTAAACCTTCATCTTCCTTCTTGTGGTTATTAAGCAAATACCCCATAGCGCATTCTATAGCTCTTCTTCTTTCTTCTTCTTTATGAGAAACATTATTAATAAATGTCTCAAAATCAGATTTCTTATCAGATAGATTAAAGTCATGAGGTATTATATTCTTCTTCCAAACAAAGCCACCTACATTAATATACTCTACAAATTCAATATCATCTTCAGTAACTTTTACTACATGATTTTGAAAAAACAAATAAGAAGTCTTTTCGTCGTCACGAAGCATTGCTAATTCTTTTGTAGCTAAAAGTGTAAGATAATTTTCTGTAAACTTAGCTGTTGACTTTGCAAAGAAATTATAAACCTTTATATCTACTTCTAGCACATGATTAAGAATAAAGTCTTTTATATTGACTTCATTAACTTCAGATATGATGTTATTATAAACCTTTACAAAGGTGAATTCTTTCTCGTTAAGCTGAACTTTATAAAACCCTCTATTCTCTAAAAATAATTTGAATTTATAATCATTTAATGATACTTTTCCATTCTTATCGATATCCCAGAACATAAGGTAATCGTCTTCGAAATCAAAATCCATTACGTCTTCAATTTCTTCAGAACTCAATCCTTTTCTAGTAAGCTCACGTTTAGCTTTGGCCGAACCTTTTTTTAGTATTCTCTCTGCTTCGTATATTTTATTATCATCAACAAGTGTTAATGTATCGAATTCATGAGTTAATTTGTAAGCACTATTTATTATAGAGCTAAGTTCTGACTCTTTTAATCCTGAAGAGTAAAAATCAAGAAAGAAACCAAGCGCTTCAGTCTTTGGCATGCCTGCACGATTTAACCCAGCAGCTAACTTAAAGAGATTATTATTTCTTTCCCCAGCCTGGAGTGTGAACTTCTTGTTAAACCATTTTTGTATAACATCTACTTTTTCAGAAATATCTGTTATTTTAAAATAATCAGGATAATTATTAGCTCTAGTAACTTCTGTAAATTCCTTCTTCAGAATCCAAACCTTAGAATCTTTGTTTATAAATAAGTCAGGGTCATAAGATTCATAACACACTCTAGATATATCTTTAGTCTTAGTGTCTAGTGTTGTATCAAAAGTTTCGCAAATCGCTTCATAGTACTTGGTATGGTTTTGTATTTCAGCCGGGACTTTAAATACAGCTTTAACTCCATTCCCTGAAGGACTAATAAATGCTGAGTAAATATATTCGTTTTCCTTTAAGCTATCTCTTAAAAATGTAGGATCGGCCACATCGTCGAAATCTAAACAAGCGAAGCCTGAATGCTTAATAATATTCTTTGCTGAACGATAAGAGAATTCTCCTGAGAAGCAAATGGATTTTAAACCCATTTTTAATTCATTTCTTTTATCTTTTTCTTTTTGGTTCCTTATACTTTCAACTCTTGCCTTTGATGTACCTTTTCTAATATCTTCTAACACATCATCAACTTCTTTAAAGAATGGATTTTGAACATCCTTTATATTAGCGAATACTGTTATCATATATTATAGGTTTTTTAACTTTGCTTGGACATGAAGAAGCGTTCCTATAAACGAGTGTAGTTTTTTAATATCTAAATCAACAGAGATTTCATCTTTATTGTAGATATTTGTGATTTTACAGGTTTTTTCATCTGGATTCTCTAGAATTGATATTTTAGAGTTTTGGTCGTAAAGACCCTGAAGAGTGTGTTTCATATAAATTATTTTAAGTTAAGTGACAAAGATAATACTTCTTGTTGGATAAATAAGACATAATTTCTGTTTTATTTTATAATACAGCATTCAGATAGTTAATACAGTATTATGTATAAAAACAATAACATTAATACAGCATAATACAGCATTTTATTTTTTTGCTGTATTGCCTTGCGACCAATGGTATAAATACTCTTCAGGGTTTCTTTGCAAATAATACAGCATTTTTTCAAATTCTGAGACAAAAAAATATTTTACCTCTTTTTTATTATTCTATATGTAGTATAGGGTGTTTTTTGCTGTTTTACTGTATTATATAGGTCAACAGTCTGTGTATGTGATTGTTACCTTAAAACCTTGCTGTATTATTGCTGTATTATTCTTTTTTTTGCTGTATTAAGTAATCCTCTTCTTTCTTTTTTTGCGCAGCTCTATACACAAAATCTGACATCTTCTTCTTTAACGCTGACTTCTTACTTACCATTTCACGGTATTGTTCGCTTTTCTCGTAGAGAGATTTAGTATCAGGTAACACCTGGTAATCAACAAGAGCTGATCCAAATGAATTAGCTAGAGCTTTAACAACAACATGCTCGTCTTCGTCGTTATTATCTATTTCTATCGTGAAATTTATTCTTCTTTTAGCCACATGTAAAGATACAAAAACCCCCTAACATATAGTTAAGGGGTTGTGATAATTTGTAAACGATTTTAGTTGTTTAGAAATCTAATCCGTCTGTGGCTTCTTCTGACTCAACAGCTTCAGCGCCAACAACTTCGATTTCTTTTGTACTTCTTGTATTTACAAATGCTTGTAGGATAGCTACAGCTTTATTAGCTAAAGCGTCTTCATCTTTTGTAACTTCCTTTCCTAGAGAGAATATTGGCATGGAGTAACTAACTGCTCCTTTTTTACCGTCTTCAGATTTAAGTATTTCAATCCAAGTATTATCGAATTGACCATTAAAGCCTTTATAGAATTCACTATACTTAGCAACAGCACTTCCTTTAAGCTGAATGTTCACTATTGAACCGTCTTCAAGCATAGCGTAAACGCTTCTGTGGTAAACACCACCAGCACTAGCGACTGTGTTTTTGATTTCTTTGTACATGCCTTCAGCAATATTCCCTTGTCCTTTGAAAGCTTTAACCGTCATCGGTTCTGAACCAATAGAGTAAACTTCATTAGAGAATATACCACTACCAGCTGAATCGCTCCAACCTTTAATGTTGTGATAATGTTCTAGGAATAAAAATTTGAAAGGCAATTCAACAGGAATGTTTACTTTTTGCGCTTTATCGTAATAAGAAAATCTTTTTTCCTTACTCTTCCATTCCAAGAACAATGTTGCTGGATTGGGATTTGCATTTTGTGGGCGGTCTAATCTTGCCATAATCTAATTAATTTTTGTTAATGCGTCTAAATTAAGAGGTAAACGCTTCCTCGATTAATGTCGTTATGTTGTTAAAATAATGCTTTTACATTTGGTTTTTTTAGTTGGTTAGTTTTATTGTGGATACAAATATAGTTCTTTTATATTAAATAACAACCTCAAATACAGTTTTATTTATTTTTGTTTTTGATACTGATTTAGCATTATACGCTTCTAGTTCCTTAATGACAGAATATCCATTAACATCTTCAATGTTTTGAAGGTCTACGGATATTTTAGTAATCCTTCCGTCTCTACATAAATAATAGTTCTGAGCAGCGTATCCAAATAAGCCTAAAGCATTCTCGCTATAACTATTTGCTCCAACAGTAGAACCTGATCTTGCGTAAAAATCACCGATATTGGTTGCGTGAATGTGTCCACCAATCATGAATCTTATATTGTTTCCATTTAAAGCAAGTCTACCTATACCTGATTGAGCATTCTTTTGCGTGTTAACCATTCCACTAATGTTATGGGCTAATAACCATTTACTATCGTCTACCGTTACTATTTCTTCTACTTTATCTACTCCACCCCAGGTAACACCTTCTATATTTGCTAAATCAAAAGCCTGACGAATTCCGTCCATAATCATGAAATCATAATTATCGCTTAGTCCTTCATTACTAAATGGCATTTCTTTACCAACCCTACTCTCGTTCCCTAGAACAGAAACAATGGTCACTTCAAATCCTTGGTTCCTTACGTCTAAAATAGCTTGAGTTATTATATGACGCATTAAAGAAGTTGCTTTAGCTCTATTTGTAGAAGCTAAAAGCAGTTCGTCTAAACGTCTATCAGAGTTAAGTAAATCTCCGGTAAAGAACATCGCGACCTTCTTGTAGTTATCTTGCTTAAAATGTCTACAGGCCTCGCTAATATGTAATTTTAATCTCTTTGATAGGACATTGAAATCATATGTGTTGTGTGGTAAATCCACTAATTCATTTCCATGTAAATCTGTAATCTGTATAACACCAACTCCTGACGCACTTTTACTTTCATGAAGAGGTGTTAGTTTTATTTTATTAAGTGCTTTTGCGTGTTTCTTGTAAACTTGTAATTGAGACTTAGCAAACTCACCTAAAGCATTTTCTATCCTTGCATGCTCTCTAAATGATTTGTTTGCTATTCTGTTCTGATCCATAGAACGCTGCTTACCTTTTGCTAACTTCACATTTTCGGTAACTAATTCTTTATCTGCATAATGCATTTTCATTAGCTTGTTGAATTGTGTTCTTATAGAGTCCTTGGTAGAGTCCATATTATACTTGTGTTTCAAGAATTTAGCCACGGCTGACATATTACCTGAAATCATTGGGTCTGTTTCGTAAAGCATTAAAGCTTCTTCAAAATACTCTTCGTTTTTAACCATAATTTATTTTAGTTTAATTCCTATTAATAAATTCATTCCTAATGTTTTTGAAAAGTTGTTATAATCAGCTATAGCTCCAACCCTTATGAAATTTTTCATTGTGTAATTCAGTCCAACACCATAACTATTGAATCCGTCTATGTTTGATGATAATGTGAGGAATAACGAGCTAGGTTTAGAAAGTTTTTTATATAGATTTTCTTTTTCAATATACTTTTCTATTTGAGCGTCTTTATTGTTTAATTGGCTTTCATTATTCTTTTTTATAGATTCGAATAAAGCAATAAGCCTGGTTTGAGTAGCGCTAAGTTCTTGTAGATATTTGTTTTCTTCTAGAAGGATCGGATAAGCTAATAATGTTGAAACTATTTCTTGTTTCTGCTCTTTATCAATTCCTTGTATGGGTATGGTTTGAGATAATGCTATCGAGTTTACGCTCAGAGTAATCAATAACAATAGAAGGTACTTCATTTCGTTTCTGTTTGTAATAGCTTACAGTCTTGATTAGTTGTTTTTTATCCTCCTCATTTATAAATATTAATAATTCTAAGGAGTCTTTTTCTTTCTCAATCAATTGATTAACCTTGTCAATATCTTGTATCTCTTGAGTCAAAGATAGTATTTCTTTTCTGTACTTGTCTTCTTTTTGAAACTTAAACACAATAAAAGCCACTAATCCTGTGATAATCAGTAGCGTAATAAGGTTTTTTTTCATTATCCTATAAGCTCACCCCCTGTGTTTTGTCTTAGCCAGGATACAAGCAAATCAAAGCTTCCGAATTTAGTATCAGTTATGTCTAAAAACTCACCCCAAGGTATTTTCTCTGTTATGGCTTCATTACCCATAAAGAATTGAACTACTGTTGCATCGCCTTTTCCAGTTACTGTGTTAGGTGTTTTAAACCATACAGCTCTATACGGAGCGTTAACCTCTCGCCCATTAGTTGGGTCTTGACCAGAATATCTTATTGTTAAATAATTATCTACAATTTTTAATTTTTTATCTGTTGCCATTTTATTTTTTTTTAAATATACGTTTATTTTATCACTTAGTAAAGGTAACTATTAAAAAACTATCCTTAAGTGCTATAGGAATATGTTTCTCGCTTTTTTTATATGTAACACTTTCTCCTTCGTTAAACGTTCTTCCAGATAAAGAATCAAACAAACACCCATATATTACTTGTGTAAGTTCTTGACAATCATCATGATAATGCCATCCGAATTCACCGTGTCTACACATCCTTGTTTGAAAGACCAATTTATTTAAAGAGGATTCAATTTTTCTTACTTGAACCTTATCGTTTAACTTAACGTCTTCATCTAAAGGAAACTTATCTAATTTGTCAAAATTTATTGGACTAGCGCTTTTTCCATTAAAACTACTAAGCATCTGGTCTAGCTCTAAGGACTCAGCGTAGAATTGTTTCATTGCTTTTAACCTAGCGTCTTTATTCAGTTTTACGGTTTTTCCGTAAAGGTCTTCTTGTATTTTTTTTTTAAGTTTATCCATTTTTGTATTGGATTATCTCCTTAAGCTGATGAAAAACAATAGACCACTTTTCAGACATTGTTTGTACGTCTTTACTGTTCTCTTTGAGGTCGTTTTGGTGATCCTCAATAACTTTGTAAATCTTTTCGTCTTTAGCTTTAAGCTCCTTTTTAAGTAATGTTCTCTCGTATATCAAGAGTCCTATTACAGCGATTAAAAGGCCATACATTGTAATGTCTTTAATGCTTAATAATCGTTCAATAGTAGCTGGGTCTTGTAAAAAAAATAATAGCATTGTTAGGGATGTGTGTTTTTATATACCGAAAATCGATAACGCTTTTTTCAATAGAGATTTTTCTCCGTCGATTATACCTTTTCTCACTAGTTCATTGTAAATAAATGTAGCTGCAACAACAATGGTTGTTATAACTGTAATGGTTCTATCGCTTAGTCCGATTACCGATCCAAATTCGACAGTTGCGTCATTTATAATTGCCAATACCATAAGTATCGTTGCAAATACGCTGCTTTTAGGGTTTTCCGTGTCTACTACTAGTTTTCTTAATTTCATACGTTAAATTTTTGTTTATATTTTTTTAATAATTGTGTTCTGTGTTCTAATCCGTTATATCCACCATTTATTCTTTTGGTAACCATTTTTACATCATCATTATCAGCATAGTAGTTTAGATTTCTTTTCTTCCAAAACCATATAGCGCTAATCATAGCGTCAACTTCATCTAGTAATAAATCAGGATTATTAATGTAATCTATTCCTGTGTCCTCTGTGAGTTCTGTGTAATTAGCTTTTCCGGTTATTTGAATAAAGCCTCTACCTCTATACTTCCATCCGTCACCTGACGCTTCATTACCATTATCCATTCTATTTGCGTATACTCTGTTGGCTATAGCTTCAGGGTTTCTAGCGTATTTTGTTGCCAGGCTTTTAGTGAAGTATTTTTTAAACACACGGATCAGAGCTGAAGCACTATAGTTTAAGTTTTCACTTACAGGCTTAAGATTGCTCTCATGCTCTAATTGAGCAAAAAAATGAGCTAGTCTTAAAGGTGTTGATATACCTTCTCTAGTCAATATAGTTTTATACTTTGTATGTAATGCCATTTTAAGCAAAAATAATGATTAATATCTATATATTAGTTGTTAATAAGCTTTTTCTCACAAAAAGTCCTCCCATTAGAACTATACTGAATAAAATATATTCCAGAACTAAGGTATAGAGTATTTTCTACGTCAATCCTTTGTCCAAGCATGTTAAAATACTTCACGTCTAGTTTGGTATCTAGTTCGGTATCTAGTTCGGTAATGGATAGTGATTTTTGAGGATATTTAGCAAACCATGCTGGCGCTATATTCGGAAACTGAGATTCTAAATCTGAATCATACCACCAAGAATTAAACGCGAACATTGTTCCGTCTCTACTTATAGAAGCGTATAATCCTTCTTCTCTAGATGGTATTCTATTTGCATTGGTTCTTAAAAAGTACTGCATATCGTTTGTATCATCATAATCTAAACGAATAGATATAATATCTTTAGATATAGCGTTATCCCTACTACAGCAGTTCTCTATAACATAAGCGTATCCTGGCCTGTTGGTATTAGTGCATGATATATAACCTCCATACAGCCCTCTTGCTAACCCATCGGCTCCAGTATCTTTGAATTTATAAACTGTTTCTCCGTCTCTAATTCTAGACATAATTAAAAAGGTATCATCATCTTCTGTCATGCAATCGGCTGGGCATCCAGAAGCTCCGTCTTTATATCCAAGGTACACATCTTCCCCATAAATATCTAAACCCAAACCAGCATGTGCTTCGGTATAGTTTACTACTCTGTAATTTGAAGGAGTGTCTCGTGTGTTGTCATATGCTACAATTGCGTTTCCATTCCAAGAATTTAATTCTAAGTTATCAAAATACGCTATAACAAAGTAATCCCCTGTCGGTGAAATAGATACCCAATCAATAATATTGTCGTTATCTATATCCATCCTAGAATGAATATTGCTAGGCTGATTAGGGTTGTCTCTAGTGTCTTCTAAATCCATAATGATAGCTTCGTAAGGAGAGCCTGAATATGGCGCTCTCTTAGTGGCTGTTATGGCCATGTATTTATCATCCCAACTTATTGTGCCTTCATTGTTTCCAAGACTGATATCCGTGTGAGTTTCTGTAAAGTCATGAAGCAAGTCTTCCGATCCATAAGGATTAGGGAAATACTGCGCTTTTAAAGAAACATCGTTACTATTTCTAAAGAAGACATATAGCAAGTCAGGATTAGTGTTTGACCAATAACCTCCGTTTTCAACTCCTATATGTATAATGTTAGAAGGGTTCGCGACTTCGACAAACCCATTGCCACTAAAGCTGCTAACAAATTTCATCCAAGTGTCATTAGCGTTATATACCGGTATTTTTGAATATTGTACACTAAATCTTGATGCTCCGTTCGGAGCTATTCTTTGAATTAAAGCTCCTGTGTTTGGGTCTGTATATTCTTCGTTAATCTCAGGGGTGTAATTTGGAGTTTCTACATTACCCCAAGGATATGTATCTATGTTTAAAATCGCTGGATAATCCTGAGCAAATACACTAAACCCTAAAAGAATTAATAAATACTTCATAGTGCTATTTCTACATCCTACTAAATTTTTCATGTTATTTATTATTTATTATTTATATTCTAAATATTCTACGAGCGCCTCCTGGTACGTTAGGAACTTCTAACTCAGCCCACGAAACTGCTCCTCCTCGTCTATTTGCTCCTGGGCCACCTCCAGAAGCTGGAAAATCAACTCTTATTCTTAAATCTGTATAATCAGTAATACTATTAGCTTCTCCTGCACTTAAAGTATATGCTAAAGTTACGAATCCTAACAAATCTGCGTTTGTTCCTAAAGTAGCAATTAAGGTTACTCCTTGATATAGATACGCTGTTCCTGCTTGAGTATTACCATCTGTAGAGGGTGCTACGTTTGTATCTGATTTTCCCCAACGAACTCTAACTATATGACCTATTGCGCTTACAGGATCAGTCACATCACTCAATCCACATTCGTAAACGGCTGTTGTATTATCATTTGAAGTTAAGTAATCAGCGTCACTAAAACTTACTTCGTCAATATCTGTAAAACCACCAACTATTTCAGTAGTGGTAATATCTGAATCTGGTCTACCGAATTGCGCCATATCTTATGAGTTTATGTAATATTCAACTGTTAGCGTTAATTCATCTACCGTTCCGCTTACTGCGTTTATCTCAACCCAAAGCGCACTTTTCTCAACAGGTAAATTATTACTAAAAGCTGTTTGTTCTTGAAACGTTGTTGTACTCGTTGTAACAACATCTGCTGCTGTTAAATCAGAACCTGCCGCACTTCTATCAAGAGCGTGTTTAATTCTCCAATCGACTGATGGGGTTGAACTTCCTCTTAAATTATGATAAACTGCCGCAATAGTAACTTTATCTCTAGCAAGCATTCCGAAAGAAATATCATCAGAAACCGCTGGGTTTTCTATTACTAAAGTAGCTGTCTGTAATCCTGTATGTATTTGATTTGTTCTACCCGCAATATTTGTAGAAATATTTGCATTTGTATTTATAATATTTAATTGATTTGTTCTTAACTCTATTATTTTAGCAGCGTTATTTACTAATATTCTAGTGGCGTTACTTACTAAAGTAGTATCTCCTATTAATATATCTCCCCAAAGATTTTGCATTGTTATTTTAGTATTAGCCATATCAACAAAAACTTGAATGTTTTTACCACTAGCTACCTCTTCAGAAATTAATTGTACTCCACTAGCATTTGACTGCATTATCCCAAAATGAAGTCCGCCTGCATCATATGTTTTTGCACTTATTTCATTCTTACTATCCCAAACTGTAAGCAAGGTTTGTAAACCTAAAAGTTTTGTATCTCCAAGAAGAACAGAGCCTCCTGCATCTATTGCGTTTAAATTAATTTGTTCGCCATTCGCATCAATATAAGCGGTAGTTGCATTATCCCCTATCATATAAGTTCTACCTCCAAACATAACAATATTGCTATTGCCTTGTATTAACCTCAATAGATTAGATGCTTGGTTTAAGTTTATGTAACAAGCTGTTCCACTACTATTTCCTACAAAAAACTCTTTAGTAGCATCATTCCAAATTAAATCAGCCGAAGCTCCAAAAGCACCTGCTTCATTATATTGAATCTGCGTGGTAGTACCTGCTGGCGATGTTGCTGCTACTGGTGTGGTAATATCTAATAAGTCAAAATCAATCGCTGTTAATACTATTGTTCCTCCTACCCCTACTGTTTCAGGTAGCGATCCAACATATTGGTAAAGCTTTTCAGAACCACTTATCACACATGTAAAATAGTAAGTTGTTCCATCGGCAAGTAAGTTCTCCCAAGTAATCGTTGCAGGGTCTATAGCGTTTATATAATCCTCAATAGTAGAGGCTCCAATATCTCCTAAGTCAATATATTCAGAGGTTGCAGGTGGTGCTATAAAATTTGGTAATACAAAATATTCTCTTAGTATTAAATCATTTTCAGAAATTACACCATTTAAACTTGCGTTACCCCATGCTCCAAGAATATTATTTTTTGCGAAGTCATAATAATTACGCTGCAACCTTGTAACACCTCCTACCTCAACAAAAATAAGTAAACTAAATTTTATTAATTGGTTGTTAGTTACAGTAAATCCTACCGTATTTATTGCTGATACAATTTCAGTAAGTGTCGTTATACTTCCTAATGTTGCGTTTAATGCTGAAGAACCAAAATCTTGAACAAGATAGCCAGGTGTTTGTTGCGCTGGTATTGTTCCTGTAAAATTAACGATTGGGTTTTCAGGGTCTGTTGCATCAACAGTAATATCGGTTCCGGATTGCACACTATCTACTTGACCTCCTATTGTTCCTGTAAAATTAACGATTGGGTTTTCAGGGTCTGTTGCATCAACAGTAATATCGGTTCCGGATTGCACACTATCTACTTGACCTCCTAATGTACCTGTAAAATTAACGATTGGGTTAACAGGGTCTGTTGCATCAACAGTAATATCGGTTCCGGATTGCACACTATCTACTTGACCTGACCCTCCTCCACCTACAGGAGCGAATAACAAACCGTCTCCACCTTCTGTGATTGAGTTGGACGGATCGCTACTGATTAAGTCAGCTATTACAACCTCTCCGTCCTCTCTAAAAGCTGGATATCCTAAGTTTATTAGCCTTTGGAATAATAATATTCCTGAAGCAAAGCTCTCAACACCTCCTCCTGAAGAGTCATCAACTATACTTACTTCGCTATAAATCCAAGAACCTCTTTTAGCTCCATTGGGTTCTACTAACAATAAGTAGTCTCCATCGACTTTTGCTGTTAGTTTAGATAAACCAAAGACAAGACTACCGCTTTCTGTTGGATAGTGAAAGAAATTTTTATTACCTTTTTTTCTAATAGTTAATGCCATAATTATCTTGCTTTATGTGTTCTTGTTATTATATATCTAATGTCATAAACAGCTATATCTTCGTTTGTAGATAAAATCTTTACCGTTCCACCGTTTGCTTCCCATGTTCCTAAAGTGTAAGCGTCAAATGATTTTAAAAAATAATGTTCCACACCACTTCCTTTTGATAAAGAGAATTCGCTTTCGTATATTTTACCAACAGCGCCACCGATATCTATACTTGTCTTTAACCTAGGGTCTGCTCCTACTCCTAAAGGTTTACAATGAAGTTCAATAGTTATATTAACACCGTCTCCATCCCTTCCTGTTATTACAGTTCCATCATAGAAAGTGTTTACATCAAGTGGTTTTTGTAGTTCATAAGAATTTAAAGCATCATTAGGCAGGGAAATCTCTACTCCATCAACTAGTGTTAATGGCGCACCTTCAGTATAAAGTGTGTCTGCATAATTACCCCAACCGGTATAGATGTTAAAAAGATTTCCTTGAGGTTTATTGTAGCTCGCTACAGCACCATCACCGTCTAACCTATTGGTGTCATGCAACATCATACCGTCAATAAACACGGTTTCACTAGCACCAACACCATTGGTAGCATCAAAAGTAAATGTAAAAGTTACAACATCACCTAGAAACAACACATATGGAATATCACTTACAAAACGATGCCATTCTTGATTTTCTGTAGTCGGCAATGCCCATGCTTGGGTGTCTATTAATATTCCGTTTACAAATATTTTAACGTTTCCTGTATAGTCGTCAGTAGCTGAAAGTCTATACATGTAAAAAGACAATAAACATCTACCAGCTTTTAGAGATATAATTGTGTCTTGTATACTATTAGAAACTGTTATAGGGTTCGCTAAGTCGGTATTTTGTATCTTCAAAGCTCTTTCTCCTTCAAAAACAAAGTCCTCTGAATGAATAGCGCTTCCTGTTCCTGATGGTACCGTCCATGAGCCAGCGTTGTTAAACGCTAGGTATGGGTCTATTATGTTGTCGCTGTAATTAACTGCTTTTCTTGTAGTTTGTATCATCTTAGTTTAGTGTGTTATATGTTATTTCAAATGTGGCTGTTTCACCAGCTCCGAAAGCGCCTCTTATAAATACATCTCCAGTGCTTAATAAAGTAATACCGACTTCCTCTGAAGTAAATACTGTTCTACCAACTCCATTTGCTATATAGTTCGAAAGGCCAAATATTGATAGTATGACATTACTATCTTGAACGAAACTAGTGTCGGCTTGGTTAATCGTGAATATAATTGGAGAAGTCTGTGACACACCGGAAACGTTTGTGGTCGCTCCTTTTATTGTAACTTGCCTTCCTATCTTTGTGATAATAGCATTGTAATCCATTATTGCATTGCTACCGGTTATGGTTCCTGTAGATTGTGTTTCAACTATTACTTCAGGGTATAGTGACTCTAAGACACTTTCTACTTCAGTATGTAGGAATTCTTCATGCTGTGCATGTGTTGTTAAACCAGCATTCAGCGTTAGCTGTGCTTGTATTTTTGCTTTAATCTCTGCTTTTGTTGCCATAATTTATTATTAATTAACTTTCTGTTCCAGCGCCTCCGTTATAGAGTGCTGTTATTTCTGCTTCTGTTACTTCGTAACCTTTCCATATTCTTAAAATGTCCATGTTACCCTGAAATTTATTATTTGTTAAACCACCGTTCTGATCTCCTATTTTTAGGAAATAACTTGTTAAAGGCATTCCGGTATAATTACCTTGTTCACTAGAACTCTCACTTGCTGCCACATCGTTTATTCTCATTTTTAAACCACTTGCGTCACCACTACCGTCATAAGTAATAAATATCTGATTCCAAGCATTTGTAACCGTATTACCATTGTCGCCACAAACCAAATAATTACCTGAATCTGTATAAGCATAGAAAGTCATCCACCCACTTTGGTAAATCATTTTATACTCCCCTTGGCCTGTGTTTTCGTAAAACTTATTTAAAGGCCTACCAAAAGACTGAAAGGGATATAACCAAATCTCTATAGAGAATGGGTCAGCTCCAAAACTTAATTGAGAAGACGAAGGAACATTTACACTTTGACCGTAAGCTCCATTGTAATTAAATCGATAACCTTTATCTATAACCCCAAGTTGATTAAGTTCTGGGGTGCCTTGTCCAGCCACACCTTGTGTTAATGTTCCCTCATTACTATTAACACTACTATCCAAAGCAGTAGTTCCACTTAATTCGTTGAATTTGTAGAATAAAGATAAGTTGCTAGTTAAAGGGTTTAAGCAATCAACTAAGTATTCGTTATTATCGTAATTTGTTCCTTGATATTGACCGACAGAAAACACAAAACTCCATTGCGTGTCGTTTACGATTCCAACATAAGGTATCCCTATCGCTGAAACTAATCCTGGAGACACTAAGATGTAGTAACTTCCGATAGAAGGTATGTCGTTTCCATCTCCAAAAACATTAGGTATTGATAGTTGGTTACTAACAATAGTCATGTCTGCTTCGGTGTATGTCACTAGTGGTGTTATTGGAAGTGACCCAAGTGCGTCATATATCTTTATTGTACCCACCCCTAATTCTACAGGCACATTGAAATTCATTTCTAAATTTGGGTCTACAGTACAAGTAGTATAAACAGAATCCATTGCGACTTGAGTGCTAACTAATGATAACCCACCTGAGAATATTTGATAGTCGTAAACATATATGTCAGATTCGTTTCTATACAAATTAAAACTAGCTCCAAACTGATTAGTTTTTCCGACCCTACCATTTTCTTTTATTAATGGATTGTTTGATACTCTTATATTATCGATGTAAATCTCGTCATGAGCAAACGTCTTCTTTAAAGCAGTATATGTTTGTAGGTCAATCCTTTCTAATACATAGTCATGAGCTGTTTTTTCTAGAAGCCTGTTAGAGATAGTGTTCCCGGTGGATATTTGAAAGTATTCACCAACTTCGCTATTATCTATAACTCCTACATACTCGCAAAATATTCTGATAGATTGGTAGTAAGGTACTATTTGATAATCAATACCTTCTAGACTGTTAAAGTTTTTATAGTCAAATCTAATGGTTTTCTCTATGTTCTTATTAGTAATCTTTAATGGATTCGAATAGTAAGAATTATTATTTGTAGTGTTTGTTAGTTTAAGCATTACAGCTCTACCGTGATAGTCAACGGTTAGATTTATATACTCTATAGCGCACTGGGTCACTCCCTTTGAGTCTGTGTATTGCTCTATAAACACGTTAGGAGTAACGTCATCTAAAACTTTTCCATCCCTATCAATAGTCTCTACTTTATATGTTCCGTTAAAAACAACTCCTGTAGCATTATTAGTTATCTGGAGATAGCTTTCTGTAGGAGATAACTGTACGCTAAAATGGTAAGCTATTTGCGTAGTCTTGTAATCACCTAAAGATAAAGCTTCGGCAAGCGTGTTATTTAATTTTATAAAACTTCTATCCATTATAAATCTGTTAATGCTTGAGCTAAATCCTCAACATTGGCAAAAGAAACACCATTTACTTTTACTTTGTCAAATTTAGTCAAATTAATTATATTTACCGTGTTATTATCCTTAATAAGCAAATAATCTCCTGTTATATCCCAAAATATCTCAGGCAATATCTCTTGGTCGTAACCAACTTCGTTAATAACTATTAAGCTTCCTATTTTATCTATAGTTGTGAAGTCGCTCACACTCTTCTCTTCAGCGTATAATGTTAATACTTTTGTTTGCCAAACATATCCAAACTTAACAGGATATACCTTTATCATCGCTCCATTGTTGTTTTGAATTCTAAGAAAGCCACCCAAAGTAGCTTCGTCTTCGTATTTCTTAATGATATTTAGAGCCTCCTCATAATCAACGATTATAGGTAGTTCGTATATCTTAGGTGTTAGAATCTTAGGTTCTAAAGTATCTAACTTAATAGCTTCATTTTCCACATATACTATTCCGTCAGCTCCAAAACGAGTAAGTAGCTCACCATTACTTTCAAAGAAAGTATTTCTTATTGATTGAGTTATATAACTAGCAGCCGTATTAATGTAGCTCTCCCAATGCTTCATGTTTCTTCTAATCGTGTAAAGAAGGTTGGAGAAGTTAGAAGGATTGTCAATATTTTCTATAAGCGAAAAACCTTCATCAGTTCTATTAGTGTATACTACGTCTGATAATGGATAACTTACATCTGTAAGAAAAGTTCCTATAAGACTTGGAGCGCCTGACAACTTAAGTATAGTTCTTTCTATTTCTATTACCGTGTATGTTCCTTCGTTATCATCGCTGTTTATAATAAAGGTATCACCTAAATTAAAGCCTAATAATCCCCAATCAAATGAAGAGTCATTTAACAATTGAAGATTACCATCATCATCTACATTATGGATTAGGTTTTTAACAAATCCTCCTAATGTACCTGGTGCAATTTCTATAACATCTAATACTGATATTTTATTATCTGTATCTAGAGCTGTAGAATCTTTAGTGGCCTTCTTTCTTTGGAATTCAATCTTAAATGGATCGCGAATATCTGATATATTTATCTGCTTAGAATTCTGTACTTGTCTATTAGCTATACTCCATTGTGATTCCGTATGAACAGCGTCGATAGTGTTTAACTCGTCCTTGTCTTTTTCAAAATTCTTGTACTTAAAGTTGAATTCATTTATAGCATACCTTTCATTGAATCTAGACATAAATTCCTCGCTAGGAGCTAAAAAGAATCCACCATTATCCACATTGCTGTAGAAGTCATTGTATTGTCCTACATATGCTTCTTCAGGGTTTATTTGACAATCGGCATTTACTTCCATTAAGTTTTCTCTACGATCCTTATAGGTTATATAAAATGGCTCGTCGTCTCTTTGTCTTATTAGATTACCACTAAAAGCAAATTGGTCGTAGAATTCTCCACCTACTTCCCATTTAGGAGCTGAAGTCTCTAATCCTCCACTAGTGCTTTTAATTGCTTGCTTTAATAAATCAATATATCTAACACCTTTTATTACGCTGTCTATTGCAGTTGAGGTGTATGTAATTGTCTGTTCTCCAGACCTCCATACATATCCTGTAAGAATTCTTGTTAATTGAAGTATAATTGAAAGTCTTTCACCGTTTTCAATATCCGGCAAGGGTATAGATAGGTCTGTGATTGTGAGGTCGTATCTTTTTTGATTTGTTGCTGTAAAAACACCGGGAACACTATAAGATTCAATACCCATGTATTGAACATCCATTAGAGGGCTTGAGAAGTTTTGCATTGTAAAATCACTAGTGTAAGAAGGGGTGTTGCCCTCCTGTGTAGGGGTTTTAAATGCCCACATAAAAAGCTCTGCGTAATCATTTAGCCTCCAATTATCTTCTATGTTTTCATTAGTAGGTATATATAAGGATACGCGAACATCTTTATAGTTTAAAACTCCTTCTGTTAAAGTGTTTTTAGCATCAATACAACCCATGTCATATCTGTTTTCAAAGATATATTGGTCAGAGGAACTTCCTGTAGTATAAAACCCTCTATCAATATAACTTAAATCATTTTCTATGCCATTTATTATAACATTATTATAAGGGTTCACAAAATACCTTATATCATTTGGTGTGCCAAATTGATATGAGCCTACTTCTCCCTGTATTCCCCATAGACTGCTCTGTGTAAAAGGCTTCGCTTTTAACAGTATTTTTTCAGAAGTCAAAGGCTCTATAGCCTCTCCATCTACGTTTAAATCACTAAAAACATCAACTTTTATGCTTTTTCTTCGTTTAATTATGGCTCTTTGCGTATCTTGTACAACTTTACACTTAAAATACGTTAGTTCATCAGTCTCAGAACCTTCAAAGTTCAAGACTCCTAATATAAATTCAACACCATTTCTTTCTAAGATATATTCGACTTCGCTTTCGAATCCAAAGTTTTTATAATACTCTAATATGAAAGGCAGTAAATGGCCTAGCATATCCACTATAATTCCATTAGGTAATGTGTATGGTGTTTCTGCTGGCTCAAAATACCCTTTAATAAACTCTAAATCAATCTCGCTATTCATGAAAGTCACATCCCTAGCATAACCGTCAGAGTTTTGTATGATATTAAACTCACTAGCATCAAACTTTACAGGCTCACTTATTTGTATTCTTCCTGTGTCGTCATTCTTGAAATTAAGAAAATGCGTAAATTCTTTATGTTCTATAGGATCGCTCATTATACTCCTTTACCGGTTAATGTTAGAATGTTATTGTGCTTATTAGTTGTTGTGTTTCCGTTCCTCATGCTTGTAGCAAAACCATTTTTATCTATATTTACAACAGACGTTTGTTTGTTGTTTACAGCCGATTTAAGAGACTTTAATTCTCTAACAACGGATTCATTAGAATTTCTCTGAACGTTCACTATAGGTGTAGCTGAGTTGTTCATGTTGTATGCAGTGATATCATTATCCATTAACACTCCACCAAGCTCTTCCTTAAAGTGTAACTCTCTAGATTTATAGATTTTATCACCACTTTCAAGATACCTCATATTGGCTTTGCTTTCACCGTAACTCTTTACGTTACCTTGTCTATCTGTGTGTACTTCAGGTCTTTTTTCATCTACCATTGCCCAACCTTCAGGAGCATTCATTGTACCTCTAAAATACTCAGGTACTGATTGTGATGATATAGCTGCAATCTTTGCTACAGTAAGCCCAGCAATAACAGCAGTTAAGGCAATAGCGCCAGGATATCCTGGATTAGCCCATGCACCGATAATAGCTTGCGCTCCATCAATATTCGCATTAAAAATAGCCTGTTGTTTTTTAGCTTTGGCCTCTCTAATTTGTATCTTCCTTTTTTTAGCTTCATACTGTCTATCAATCTCTTCTTGTGCTGAAGCTGATTCACCAGCAAATAATATCTTTATATCTCTTTCTCTTTCAAGGTTTTCGTATTCATCTTCAAATCCTTGATTAGATAAATTTGAAATAAAGTTAAAAGCCTCTTGAGCCATTTCAGCAATTTGATTAAAATGGAAAGCAAACTTCTCTATTCCTTCTTCAGCAGCTCTCTCCATAACAGTCCACATGTTCTCCCATTGTCCTGTGATTTCGTTTAACTGAAAGTTATTAAACATTTCATTGAACGTATCAAGACCGGCTTCTGAGAACACATCTCCAGCAAAACTATTAAAGAATTCCCTCATAGCATTACTTGCTGCCTCTATTCCTTTAGCGTCCTCACTATCAGGCATATTTAATTCAGAAATTTGAGCATTCAGGTTCGCGATATCATCAGAAATAGATGCAGCTTTTGCATACATACCCATGGCTTTTGCTTCTCGTCTAGCTGCTATTAACTTCTCTTTACTCATTTCTAAATAATGGATCAACCCTTCTCTCTGTATCTCTTTAGTGAAATCAAGCATTTTTTTCTCAATTTTCTCTCTAGAAAGACCTTGAGATATAAGTCTGTTTCTCTCAGCAGTTATAGCGTTAGTTTGCCAAGTTGTCATTTTCTGTGTAGCAAGTCTTAAGTCTTCTAATTCGGCTGCGATATGTGTTTTTGTTATGGTTTTAATTCTTTCTTGCCCAGCTAAGTTTATTGCTACTTTCTCCTTAACAAACTTTTTCTCTATTAGTTTTTTAGATTCAGCACCTCCTTTAGTGGTTTCTATACCATAATCCCTAATTAACTCAGCGAGTTTCGCTTCTTCTACGACAAGGAGTTCATTAGCTTCTAATCGCATTTTTAAAGATAAATCCGTGTTTTCAGTAAGCTCTTTTAGAGCATCTATATTGGTTTGTAAATAAATCTTGTCGAGTTCATGTTTAGCTTTAGACTCTTCATCCGTTCCTTTAGCTTTATTTAACCGTTCCCATGCTTCCTTTTCTTTATTAAGCACATCAATCCTATCTAGAATATCCGGAGCTTCAGGAGCAATAGATTTTTGTCTTTCAGCCTCTATATCTTCTAAATCTTGAAGAACATCCTTGAGTTCTCTTCTGTCGGAAGTTTTAAGCTTCCCTTTATCGTTTTCTAACCTACCTATTATATCCTCGTAATCAAGCCAAGTCTGCTCGTAACCTTTTATGGTTGCTTTTACCTCTTCTAACCCTCTTTTTTCCATGATAGTTAATGGCCCAGGTTCATAATCCGCTGGTAGTGCCACTCCGGTAACTGTTTTTGGATTTAAACCTCTTGTGCCACCTTCGTCTACGTTTATATATTTGTCTTCATCTTCTGCCGCATCATCAATAGTTTGCTGTACAGCTCTTTGCTTCTTCTCGATATATGCTATTTGTTCATCAATAATCTTGGCTTTAGCTTTATTTATCTCTAGTTCTGTTTTTGCTGCATCTATCTGTGCTTGGCTCCTATCTCTTATTTCTTTTATCTCCTTCTCCATCTTAGCAGTTCTTTTTGCAGCTTGTTTAGCCTCCCACTTATCACCGTCTTCAATTGCTTTGTTCAGGTTTCTTTGAGCTTTAGCTGATCCATCTAGTTCGTCTGAAAAAGAGATTAAAAGACCAATAGCAAGTGATAATGCTGAGATTAAAAGACCAATAGGATTAGCCTTTGTAGCCACATTTAAAGCTATCATTTCTATCTTCGCTGCTCGTAATCCTCCTTTAAATAACGCTGTCGCTATAGTCATCGCTGTTGTAACAGCTACATAAGCTCTACTAGCAACGGTAAGACTAATCATTATCCCTTTATAAATAGCCCATGCTTTTATAGCTTGGTATATCCATTTTACTAAAGTGCCTAAATTAGAAGCTATTCCGTCAATTATTCTCATTAAAGTTTCGGACACATAGTTATCCCTTCCAAAATCCTCTACCAATATAGTCCATGCGTTTGTTAGTCTACTAACAGCGGCTTGTAGTGTTTCTACTTTATCAACAGTATTTAGTCCAAATGCAATCTCAACTTGTTCAGCAAATTTAGGAAGTACATCCTTAGTGATAACCTCTCCTTTCTTCAGCATTTCATCAAGTTCCCTAGTGGTTACACCCATAGAGTTCGCCATAATATCCATAGCACCAGGAAGTCTTTCCCCTAACTGACGACGAAGTTCCTCTGTCGTTATCTTACCCTTAGAAACCATTTGCTCTAACGCTAAGAATATACCTTGAAGTTCATCTTTTTTAAGACCAAGTACACCGGCAGCTTTAGTCATTGTTCCAAATATCCTTTGCGTTGCCATCGCTGTAAGACCAGCTTGTTGAGTTGCTGCTCTAAACTTAATGTATCTATTTGTTATAGTAACTAAATCAGCACCATAAGCTTGAGCCGTAGTTCTAAGAAAACTAGTGGTTTGATGTAATTCATATGTATTTTTTATAACAGCTTCCATAGAGAATCTCATGGAATCCAACTTCTTCGTTAAAGAAAAAGCATTCTTTATTAGGCCAGCAAATAATGTAGCACCTCCAATAAGTCCGAAAGCTGAAACCAAACTTCGCACCCCTCTCATAGCGCCTTTTAAGCCTGTGTTAGTAAACTTTTGTGTAGCCGAGTTTGCGTGGTTTATTCTATTTGTTAGCTTATCATATTCTTTTTGCGCTCTTCTAGTTGCTCTTGAGTTCTTTCCTTGAGTAGTCATCAAGTCTTGAAGAACTTTTTTAGCTTCTTTTTGCTTTTCGACCAACTTGTTGTATGGCCTGTTCATTTCAATATAAGCTGCTTTCTGCCTTTGTAATGCTTCTTTGTTTCTTTGTATAGCATCAGCTTCTTTTAGCTTATTCTGTACAGCTTTTTTTGAATTCGCTGCGTCTCTTGCTGAAGTTTTTTCCCATTCCTTATAATCTTCATTAAGCTTCTTTAAGGAATCACTAGTTCTACCAATAGCGTTAGCATCCTCCTTCATTTGCGCTGTTACCTGACCAGATATACCTTTTTCTCTAGCTGTTTTTTGAGCTTTTATTAACGCATCTTCTTTATCATAATAAGCAACTATTTTATCATGTCTTTTCTTCTCTGCCTCAGACAATCCTTGTATAGCATTTTGATTTTTAGCAATGTTATTTAATCTAGCTTGTTCAGCAGCTATATCTTTTTTTACTAAAGCGTCTTGTTTTGTGTAATAATCAACTATTTTATCATGTCTCTTCTTTTCAGCAGCCGTTAAACCTACTACACTATTCTGGAATTTAGCAATATTTTCTAACTTCTTTTGCCATAAAGAAGTCTCTTTAGAACCTTGTGAATTCACAGTATTCTGTAAAGACTTTAAAGCTCCTTCAAGTTCTTTTATTTTCGCAGTTTGATTTTCAGCGCCTAACCCTTGTTGTGCGAATTGTTTTGCATTAGCATTAAGCTTAGTTATCGTATCGTTTAAAGCCAATACACCCTGTTCAATGGCTGAAACCATTGCTAGTGCTGCGTCCTTCGATTCTTGAAAATTATTACCCATTTGATTTTCGTCTTTCTTCGTTAATTTCGTTAGCTATATTATTTATTTCTAGCCACTTCTTAACACTTGTAGTCTTGATATCGATGTTGTTCTTGCCTGTTATCTGTTCAAGTAGAACCGCTTGCTTTTCTATACTTGATTCTTCTCCGGCTAATTCGTTTTCTTTTTGCAATTCCTTTAACTCGTCTAGCTTTATCCCTAGCTTATTTTCGCTAGATTTTCTTTGCTGTAGTAGTCTTTTTACTTCTACCAACTTCTTTGCTTTACGATTCCACTTATAACCCCATTCGCCTAAAGCTTCTATGTAAACTTCTAAAGTTTCTTCATGCATCTCCCTCTCAAATATTTCCTTTAAAAACATACCTGATACTTCATACCTGGTCTGTAGGTAAACAACTTCAGACATTAGCTGATGATAGTATGCAACAGTATTATCATCTATCAGTTCAGCCCATTCTTTTTTAATAGCTTGCCAGCGCTCGTTAGCGTTTTTAGGTATAGACACTTCGTTATATCCATCAAATTCAACCACTAAGTAGTTAAAGTCTTGTGACTTGTAAATAATATCGAAATTGTAAATCGGTAAATCACTACAATCTTTGTATAAATTCATTTATATGTTTTTAGATTTTTAATATGACTTTCCTTCTAGGATCGGAGGAATTGTAATCGGTGTAGTCCTTTCGTAAAAGGCGATTACTTGGTAGCTTCAGCAAATATACAAAAAAATCCCTCAAGAACCACCAAGAGGGATAAACAACTTTCAAAACCTTCCAAATGAAAAATACATAAGTGAAGTGACTGCTAAGATAGTAATTTATTTTAGAATTCAAGCATTTGCGCATTTATTTTATTTAACAAGAAAGGCTCTATGATTTCAACGTTAACTTTATGATTATGTTTCTCAGTAAGGTCGAATATCTCTCCGTATATCGATTCAAGTAGTGATTGCTTACCTCTTACAGTACCAATATCATATGTAGATTCATTAACATTCACCGAGTCTAAGTACATGTTTTCAAAAGTTTCTCCTGTCCAGTAGAAGTTGTAAGCCATTCCTGGAGTTTTAGGAGTGTAAACATTTTGAGCTTCGGCAAATCTTTCAGTATCAGGAGCATATGTTCCGTCTCCATCAGCATGCTCTAAAGCCATGTCTAAGGAGTTTTTACCTTTGTTTAATTGGCCATATTTAACTAAATCAATAATCTCTTGCTTATTAGCAATAACAGCCTCTTTACCCCATTGAGGTATCATTTTTTTTATATTCGCTAAGTTCTTTAGAACTTGTTCTGTAACATTCATAATGTAAAGGTACAAAAAAGCCTCTGAACTTAATCAAAGGCTTTTTAAAAATTCTACAATTAATTCGTACTATACTGTTGTAGCACTAGCTAATTGAGACTGATATAAGTCAGTATCTTTTAAGATAACTGTATTGTTTTCTGCTGAATCATATAATCGAATAGCGATTATGTCATTAGCAGCTAATGCAGCCACGGTAAACGTGTAAGTACCTTCTGGACTTTCAACAACTGTTTGAGATTCAGTAACACCATTTCTAGTGATTAAGAAATCTGTTGTTAAACCACCAACCCATGCGTTTTGGTTTTGTTTAGACTTAGCATTAACAACAATAGTTGTTCCTAAATCAGCAGGCACAGCGTCGAACGTAAGAACAACTTCGTTGATACCGTCTTCTTTTTGAGGTTGGTAACCACTAAGTTCCTTCTGAGAAATATAAAGATAATCACGATCTAACTCACCACGTTCAGTCATTTGAAAGCCTAAACCTTCTTTCTGACCAACTGAATCAGTAGGGAATGATAACTTCATTGCTTGTAACATACCTATCGTAAATCCTCTAAGACTTCCAGTAGTTGATTTTGTACCTAAGATGTTTCCATCCCTGTCCACAAATAACACGTTGTAAGCACCAAAACTATTTAAAGAGTGTAAAGCTGCGTGAAAAGCCATACCATTAATAAACGTAAGAGCGAACTCATACATACCTAATGTTGCTACTTGCTTGGTTCCGTCTTCTAAAGTTTCAATAACATCTTCTGAAGAATTATCAGAGAATGTTTTAGCTCCTTTTAAGATAATTAAATTACCTTCAGCCTGTACTTCTTGTACGTAAGTCTGATCTAGTGTTCTCGCACCATCAAATTCAAATCCATCAGGAGTGAACCACAATGCTGTAGCTTTCTTGATAAATTGTTTGCATCCTTTCGTGCCTGTTCCGAAAACTGCACCAGCGCCACATAGCACTAAATTGTAAATTGTGTTTAATATTGCCATTTTATTTAACTTTTTGGGTGGCTTTCAGATATCTAAATCCTTCTGCCGTTAATTTTATTTTTTCGCCTTTCTCTTTCCAAACTTCACCTACTTTAAATCTACGAGTAACGGTGTATGATTTGGTTTTAGGAGAATCGACTTTCTTTGAAGTAACCACGACTTCTGCCTGGTCTTCAGGTAAACTCTCAATAGCTACTAAGCTTTTCTGACGAGTGCCTTTTTTGTTTTTGCGTTCTATTTTATCCATTTCTTTTATTTAACATTGCTCATTAATATAATAACTTAAATCCAGGTTAACACTAAAACAATGAAACGGTTGCGTATCACTTAGTCTAATTCCTGAAGTCTCAAAACCCTGAAAAACATTCTTAATCCCTTTAGTAATCCCTGTTATTTCAAACCTCTCAAACGCATTGTCACGCAATATAGCGATAACATCTTGTTGGATTTTTTGGTCTTCTCTTTCAGTTCCAGCATAAGCTTTCTCAAGGTCTAACATGAATACAACTTTAACTTCGGCAAGAAACTTATTCTCGTCCTTAGTCTTGTGTTGTTGATTCTCAATAAATGCGAATACCAATGAATAATCATCATCGTAATAAACATCTACATAGTCTCCTTTTGTTGCGTTATACCACTCTGGGTTAATAGCGTTAGAGTTTGCGTCCGAGCTATGCTCATTCCTATAGACTCTACCATAAGCTGAAATGTCACCTTGTACGCTCGCTGAAAGCAAATCATATAAAGTATTCTTGATATTCTCGATATCAACATCTATGCCTAACGGATTAGTGAGACTATTGTTCATGAGTTATAGTTCCTGAGACTTGCCCTTTAGTTATTGTTTTTAATAGATTTCTTTGTGTGCCAAACCTTCTTTGGACAGATTCAATTTCATATCCGTATCTAGTTGCAACACCTAACGTGTAATTGTAGTTTGCGCCTCTAATAGCAAACTTGTTAGGAGCTGAACGAAATACATCATAATTTAATCTACCTAAGAATTCTTCGGTAAGACGTTTGATACCGTTCTTTCTTGGTGAAGTTGAAATCAACTCCGAAATAACGATAACCATTCTCAATGAGATTGCCTTATCGAATCCTCTAGGGTATAACACTAGTAAGTTATCGTCTACAGTATCTCTTTCAAAACTATCATTAAGAACTTGAGTAACAGCTTGCTTCTTAATAACTTCTAGATAAGTCTGAAAATCAGCCTCGCTTATACCAGCTATAGGTTGACATTCTAAAACGTTTTCTAGAGTTATAGCGCTGTGTTCATCCTGAAAGTTTGAACCACTTTCGGAAAGTACATTCTCGGCTGAAAGAGAGAAGTCTATTGTGCCGTCTTCCCTCCAACCGATTCGTTTAACTAGTTCTAATGATAGTTCTGTTAGAGTCATACTTATGAGTTAGCTTGAACTACTTTAAAGATATGAGTTTCTGTAGCTGAATTCAACCAAGAACCTTCAATAGCGTATGTTAATGCTATTTCATACTCGTCAACAACATCCTGAACATTACCACCTGAAGCAGCCGTGTCAGCAACGTTACGTTTAACGTGCATATCTAAGTTAAATCCAAATGCTGGATCAACCATTGTTGTGAATAAACCTTCGTTTGCTCCAACACTACCAGTTCCTCTACGGTTTAACGGTTCGTTCCAAGTAGTCATACCTACTAATCCTTGCTCCCACATGAACATTGTAGCATCTGCTCCAATAGCCATTTGAGGCTCTTCTACGACAGTAATACCAGCTAATGAATATTCTGTGTTATCAGCATTAGTTCGTCCGTTAGAAGCTAACTTTCTGTAGTCAGCAGCCATACGTTGGTCACCAACAGCAACAGTATTCATTTTATTATACTTGTTTAAAGCTTGAGTCGACTTAGCATATTCAAACACCATGTCTTTATCAGCTAAAGCATTGTCGTATTGGTCATTCGTAACTTCATCAAATACCATTAACCCATCAGCACCTACTTCAGAACGGTTAGTATTTAACCAGGCTAAATTCGCTGTAGATAAATCAGTATAAAGCGAAATAAGCTTGTTTTTGATTTCATGTTGTAAGATATCTTCATAAGATAATCTGTTCATGTCAGCTTGTTTCGTTGAAACTTTGAATGTTTGCGTCATTCGAACGTAAGTAATATCCTTAACAAAAGAATCCGGGAAAGCTGCTGCTGCGTGAGAAGCTGATTTTGCCGATCCTGAAGCTGTATAAACTCTAGTGTTTATATCAACCTTTGTTGGTTGGATATCAGATTGCTTCAGAGCGTTAAGGTTACGGAAAGTATCGTTTTCCCCAGCCAATAACAACCTTGTCGCTGAATGTTGGTAGTCTCTAAACTCCCCTTTGTCAATTAAATTATTACTAGCTTTTGTAATAGCAGCTAATAATTGCGTGTCTGTAAGATTCGCCATAACTTTTTATTAGTTTAATATTTCAGGATTCTCTTTTGCCATTTCTTTAAGTAGCGCATTGGCTTCTTCACTACCTACATTAATATTTTTCTCCTTAAGAATAGCTTCGTATTCAGCTAATGTAGATGCTGTTTGACCTTCTTGGTTATTGCCACTTCCACCACCACGACCAGTAATCACCGGAGCTTTATCCCATCCTTTGCTGTTAACAAATCCTGCTACAGCTTCTGAAAGGGTTAAATCTTTTTCGCTAGTGTCTTTTAGCTTGTTCCCATTTTGGTAAATACCATCTTCTTTTACTTCATGCGATAAGAAAAATAAACTAGTGGCCTCACCTTTAGATAACCCTATTGCCTCGGCAAGATTCGGTATCATTGAAGTGACATCACTCTTAGTTGCATTCGTCTTCATTGTATTCTCAAGAGAAGAGTATTCAGTTTCTTTTTCAGCTATAATCCCTTGTAATTTGCTTATAGAAGTTTCCAACTCTTTTACTTGTGCATCAGGCTCTAATTTTGCGTCTTTAAGAATAAGAGCTTTAAAAGAATTCAAGAATCCATCACGGTCTTTTACCCTTTCAGGTAAACCGCCTTTGTCGCTTAAATCTTTAAAAAGCATTTCTCTTGAAGCAGTAGCTCCTTCGTCATACTTATCTTTACCTATGTTTGTCTTAATCTCGTCAACTTGAGACTGAGTAAACAATGTTGGTAATGTGATATTTTCATCTTCGTTTTCAGAAGACAAGGACTGTGCTAGTATCTTAGCGTCGATGCCAAGCGATAAAGCTAATGCATCTAGGACTTTTTTATTCATCTTTTATTCGTTTATTTTTTCGGTTAACTTAATACCTCCCATTTGAGGGTGAGGTTGCTTCCCAAATTTCTCTGAATAAGCATTTCTTAATTCTTCAAGTTCAAGTTCAGTAAACGTTGGAGCTGAAGCTGATTTAGCTTTTCCAGAAGTAGCTTCTTTTTTAGCTGTGTCTTTTTTAGCTGTTGGCTTTTGGTCTTCAGCTAAAATATAACGTCTTCGGTAAGCGTTTTTGTTACGATTCATTATTTCAGCTTCGTCTTTGGTTATAAAAACCCTTTTCTGAGTCTTCTCGCCTGTTTTTTTGCTAGTGTTTAGCAACGGAGTCCATTCTCCTCTGTGTAGTTCTTCTACAAGGAACTTAAATTGTTTCATTTTGTTTAATTGTTTTATTGTTAATGTAATTGTTAAAATTCTCTGTTAACTCAGATATGTTTAGTAATGTTTTCTGAGCTTCTGTTAAGGACTGAAGCCAATCAGCATAGTATGCTTTCTTAATTTTATCCTGATCCGAAAGACCAGCTAAAGATAGTATATCTTTTACACTTGAAGTAGGAAAAGGCTCTATTTTTGACAGTTTGTCTTGTTTTGATAACTCAACAGCGTCATTTTGATACTCAGCGTCGAAATACTGCTTTCTCAAATCAAGTATAACAGCGTCTGACACGTTTTTTGTCACGGTGTCAGTATACTTTTTAAGTATATCATCAGGACTTTCTAAGATATATCTCATTCCGTAAGAAACAGAACTTTGATAAGAGTTATCCCTTAATACAACCTTTCCGAAACAATCTATCATAAACTTATGTAGTTTAGCAAATGTTTCAGACATATCTCTTAATCTGTCTTGTACTGGCTGTGCGTCTAAGAATCGACCAGTAGCCGTTTCTCTTTTACCACCTTGTTCGTAAGTTGTTCCCCACATAGACTGAAACATTCTATTTCTGTCTTTGTCCATCTTCTCTACATAGAATTTTGCTGTCTGTAAATCAGGACTAACAAATCCCATTAGATTAGGAGCTACTATTGGGTCGTCAACTTGAGGTAAAGGAACTACTGTTTCATCACTAGGATTAGTTCTAGTCTTAGCTCCACTACCACCACATGAACCACATGTAGTAGACTCAAATACATCAGGGTCTTCACCAGCTCCTTCGCTAATAAGCGTGTTCACCATTCCTTCTCCGTCACACCTGGTACATGCTTGAGCATAAGACCAATATCTAGGATATAAGTGAGCTAAGTCGTGAACAGTACTTGTTGAAACAAGCCTAAGTAATGCATCAGCATCTTCTACTACATCAGCTATAATACTTTCAAAAACCTCGTAGTTAGGGTCTTTTTCATCACCTAATATACGAGCAGGCACAAAACCAAAGAAGTTATCCATTCTATCGGCAACTACCTCTACATATGTGCCTCCCTCATTAGTGAATATTCTATCAGTATACTTGTCTATTACTCTGTAGTATTTTTTCTCTTGTTGTATCTTTAAGTAGGATTCCCCTTGTTCGTTGTTGCCAAGATTTCTGTAAATCTGTTCATCAACCTCAGATAGCTTCTTTTTGTGAGATTCAAATATAATAGCTTCTACGTTATTCCCTTTGTTGGAATACCATAGTATTTCTTCTGTATTAACAACATGAGTCTCTAGCTTACCTTCGTCATCTACGTCAATAAACAAAACACCATTAGGATCGATAACATATTGCTTCTTTACAACCTTCTTTAAGAATTTCTTGATATCAAGCACATCGGAAGTAGTGCTTATGCTAGATTTTAAAAGGTCTATTCCACCTTGATTTAGATTGTAAGATATGCTACCTCCTTTCGCTGTGAATATTTTATCAACCGGCCTTAGTATAAATGAGAAAAGAGAACGGTTTGATTTAACTAACTTCTCTCTTAATAATTTCTGTGCATGAGTTTCGTAGTCGTCCAGCTTAATAAGGAAGTCTGAAACCCCTTTTCCTGTAACATGCATTCGGTTTTTCTTAGCTCTTTTTCTAGAAAGTTTAATCTCCGGAGAGACACCCTTTTCTATTAGCTTAATAACCGTACTATTATCTAAAGTCATTTATTTAAAATGTGTGTGTCAGCAAAGGTATAGAATTTTTTCTATATAATAACACTATATCACATATTTTCTCTTTTTCTAGAACCAAGGAAGCTTTTTTTAGTCTTAGCTATGTCAAACCAGGCTCTCATGAATAAAGCATCCCTGTAATCAGGAGAACGTCCAATATCGCTCTTAATTTTACCTTTAGGCTTGCAATCTAGCTTAGTTCCATCCCTTTCATTAGGCACACTTTGTATCTGGGCCAACTCAACTTTGATATCAGTCTGTACCTTAGTGGTTAGGTCGCATCTAATATCGATTTCACCTTTATTTATCTGTTCTGCAAGGTAATACAAGCATTGCACTTGTAAATTACGGTAGTTTGGAGTCTTTTCACCTTGTCGACCAACCCTAATAGCTTTAGCGTTATTTATGAATCCTTTTATACCACCAATGTCCACAACACCACCTCCGACACCATCAACATCTGCGATACACCGTAACTTAGGAACCTTGTACTTGTTTCTTAAGTATAAGATCGCGTGAGCGATATCTGTTATCTTACTAAAGTCAAAAGTAAGAATTTCAACAGCAACCCATCCTTTCCATGCTATTATTACAGCTTTATCACTACCAAAACGAGCAACATCGGCTGTTATGAAGTTTTTTCCTAAAGGAACATGGTCGTTTTCGAATATCGAGTCAATCATTTCCTGGTCAGCTAGTTGATATGGGTTATCTTCGTAATCCCAATTACCATTAAATAGTCTTTCATACATAGCCTTGTCCTCATGAGCTTGCGCTCTTAAGTTGTCTATATAATCTTGCTCAATAAAAGGGTTTTCGGTAACTAAACAGTTTAAATAAGTCTTAACGATGGTCTTTTCTCGCTTATTCTCAATAGCAAGCTCTCCATTCTGATGCTTATCGTAAATATTTGTCTTAGCCCAATTCTGTTTTGGGTTACATGTGAGGAAAAACTTCTTTCTTAGTCCATATTTCTTATTGTGCTGACGGCCAATACGAGTTTGAAGTGTTTTAACAGCGTTTTCGTGTATTTCACCAACTTCCTCTGCCCATCCACCAGTATATTCAGTAGAACCAATATCCTCGTAAAGTGGATCAGACGGCTTGTACTTAACCTCAATAAGATTTATATGACTTCCGTTAGGGAAATCAATATAACCCTTGATAGAATTATAATTAAAATCCTCAATACCGTATTCCCGGCAAACCTTCTTGAATGTCTTTACAACAGAATCCGAAATATCCTTAATCTGATTACGAGCAATGAACCAGTTAGTATTTGGGTAAGCTAAACACGAAAACACAATCCAACAAACTCCTGTCCAAGACTTTGCTCCACCAGCAGCTCCCCCATAAAGGAATTGGTCATGAACCCTGTCTGTGAGTATCTCCAGAGCTTGTTTCTGTTTGTGATGGGTGGTTATTTCTCCCTCAGCAACCCCTGTCTCGCTATTCTGAGCTTCGCCCTTTACAATGAAATCGAAGTTGCCTTGTTTGAATAATTCAACCCTAACATCAATCGGTTTAATCGACTGCGTTAAACTGTTAAACTTCTTTAAGTCCATTAAGTTATTTCTTAAAAGTCTTGTGTCTGTAAGTCTCGTCGATAGCTGGAGTTTTAGCATAATGCTTAGTCTCCATATCTTTGTGACGCTTTGTTATTCTTAAATGCTCGTCGTAATCAGCTAATTCCTGTTCTATTTGATGCTCATAAGCCTTTACCTTAAGCCCTATAAGAGCAAATACTGTAAATAAAAGCACTACTAATCCAATTCCAATCCATAAGTAAATCATATATCTGTTGTTTTAATTGTTATTCCATTAAATTGCTTAGTAACCAAGCGAAAAATAATATGTACAAGAACGTGTCCACTTATTTTATCATAGTTTCTGAGCATAATTCACACTTCTTTTTGCAACCATTGTTTCCTACAGCCTCTTCTAAGCAAATGTAATCAATACCGATTCTAGGCTTGCTTCGCTTTACCATTTCTTTAACTCGCTTAAAAGCGCAAAATACAGCTTGTAAAATAGGGTGTTGTTCTTTTATTTTCATATCAGTCAAATTTTTCGCAATCAAAGATTAATAATAATAAATTTATACATATTCCTACACTTATAGAAGCTATAAACATACTTATCTGTTTTTGTACTGCTTAAACGAAATGCTCAAACATAAACTGTCGGCTTCTTTTTTTGTAACTTCCTTGTTGTTCACTTTGTACTTTCCGTAACGAGACAACTCAACGATTGTTCCAGGCTCTGCGCAAACAGTTACATAATTAATTGATTTCAATACGTCACAACTAAATGCTAACGTCATAACACATACAAGTGCCGTAATAAGTTTTAATTTTTTCATATATCTATTGTTTCACTATTAGTATTCCCTCCTATTTGGTCTTGCATTAAAGTCAAAACCGTATTCAATTGCTCTGGAGTAGCCTTGCTCAAATCCATAACAGGACTCTTTTGCATATTATCCATAGCATAATAACCTTGCATCTTATTCAAAATCTCCAAAGCCTTAACCTTGCTTATTAACTTGACAACCATCTGCTCCTCAACAACATCATTGCCCTCGCGATCCGTATACTTCTTCTTCTTATGAGTGATACTCTCTATGCATTGCCTCGCCTCATGTGGTAAAGCTTTAAGCTCCTCCGGAGTAAGCGACAGATAATCAGTAGCGTCACTACGAAGCCAATGAACCAAATGCTGTACAACCTGCTCCTGCTCAACATTAATCAAGGATCGGATAGCCGTTCGCTTGTCGTCAAAGTAAACCTTGCCCTTCGGACTCTTTACCATTACCGAAAACATAGTGGCTGCCGACGAATCCTTTATATCAGGCTTGAACTTCTTAATAGCCTTTGTGCCATTGAATCCATTAACATAATACTCGTCTATAACCATCCGATTAAAAGACTCTACCGTATCACTAAGCGTTAATTCATCACTCATACCTTAAACTCCTTGTTAAACTCATTCATAAGCTCCTCTATGGTGATATTCAAATCTAAACCGTACTGTTCGCAAGTATTCTGAAATTGAACAATAACCTTCCTAGAAATACTACGATTAAAAGGTACCTTTAAATCTATCTTGTCCTTTAATGGAGCTGTTCTGATGTGTTTTCTTCTCTTCCTTGGCTGTTTATTCCTCTTTTTGCGAGGAACCGGTCCAGGAGGCTTTCTATCCGATATTCTTAACATCTTTCTTCGACCTTCTAATCTTGCCATTCTGTCGCAAAGTTAATGCTTATTATAGTACTGTGCAAATACAATGACAAAAAGTCACCATTGAGTCCGAAATTCCCCAAAAATTATTATAGACGGTTGAAGCCCAGGCGACGGCAACCCCTTGGGGGTGACACGTTGTCATGTCACGTTGTCAGGTGTCATGTGCCAGGGTGTCATGTGCCAGGGTGTCATGTCCTCGAATCCCTGTGATAGCAAGGCTTCCCAAAGGTTGTCATGTTCTGGCTTGTCATCTTGTCAGGTTGTCATGTGACAGATCGTCACGTTGTCAGGTCAGGCTGTCATGACGTTGTGACATGGGCGCTGCAGCGATTTTAAGGTGCTTTTTAGAGTACTTTTTTGGCCATTGCAAGATAGCGCCAGTTATATATTTAAGGCTCTTAGAAGCGCTTATTTGTACCTTGTTTCGCTGCTTTGGGTGCATTGTATCAGGTGCATTGTATCAGGTGCATTGTATCAGGTGCATTGTATCAGGTGCATTGTATCAGGTGCATTGTATCAGGTGCATTGTATCAGGTGCATTGTATCAGGTGCATTGTATCAGGTGCATTGTATCAGGTGCATTGTATCAGGTGCATTGTATCAGGTGCATTGTATCAGGTGCATTGTATATAGAACAAGAAAAAGACCCTATCTAATTTAGATAAGGCCTTGTGTAAAGTTGTTTTATACCTGTATTCTAGTGGAACACCAAACCGACTTTTTTATTATCAGGATTAAAATATTTAGTTGCATATAAGTCAACTTTTGACGCGTCTACAAAGTCATTCAAAATTAGGTCTTCTTTAGATTTAAATATTTTAGTATACCTATCTTTAGAGGTATCAATTAAATGTGACTGTTTACCACTATCAGAAAAAATAAAATCAAAATTATTAGGCAAATCATTCTTAGCATCTTTTACCATTTTAATACTATTGGTATACGCATAAAATTTTACTTTTGGCAATTGGTTTGCAATCCATAACCACTTGTAAAGATATTCTGTGCTATAGAAATCACCTGAGTCATGCACGCGAAGATAATCAACTTTTTTTCGTGTAATTTCTTCTATCATTTTATATTCGAAGTCATGTAGTTTTGTAGCTTCGTATCTTTCTTCAAAGACCTTTGCTACATTTGACCAAATATATGCACCTTTCTGAGCATAACAAAATTTTATGCATTTGTCGGCGAATGGACAAGTTAATTTACCTTTGCTAGTTTTGTAGGCCGTTATACCAAAGTTATAAACTTTTACTTTTAGCGCTTTGGATGTGGTCTTGAGTTTACTGTTTTGAGTGATTAAGTTCTTCATAATTTTTAGTTGTTATAAATGTATATAGTTAGTATAATTAATGCACTAGCATAAGAGCAAAACAAGATATTCACAAAAGTTGTTTTTAAGATGCTATAGTGAGCTGTGAAGAATATTCTTTTTTCGGTTTGGTATACCTTGAAAGTTAACAAGGCAATTAAAATGTAAATTAAATTCTTCATAGTTAAAATATATTTAAATCAATTAATAAATCTGTTTTATAGCTTTCTAGCATTTCTTTATGCTCGAATTTTCGCGCATCTGATGTATAATTTTTTAGCTCGCTTTCAAGTCTTATTATTATTGTGTCGACTTTTTTAATCTCGTTTAAAATTTGTTGTTTTGTACACATGGTTTTTTAGTTTTAAAAGTTAATGAACCCAAAGTTAATAAGCATGTAACTAAATACTGTTGATAGTATAATAGTAGCTATTAAAAAAGCTTTCAATTGAAGTGGTAATTTTTTAAGTAGTTTCATAATAAAGTTATTTAAAGGTTTATATTAAAAGTTATTTCTTTCACAAAGATAGAAATTAAAACTAGAAATCCAAACAATTTATTTTTTAAAGGTGTTTTTTAACAAAAGTTTAACATTTGGTATTAATGGATCTATCTATATAGAATATTTACTCTATCCCAGTTACTATGTTTTTTTGATTTTTTTACTTTTGCCTTAATGGATTTTAATATAATAATATTGTTTTAATAAACTAACTTTTTAACACAAAGTTATCAACAGACCTCCCGAAGGCCTTGCTATCATTGGATTTTTAACGTTCTCCCAGTTTTAATAGTAGGATACCAAAAGAGTATAAAAGTCTCTTAAATGATACTTAAAATCGATTTTAAGCCATGACAGGATTTTGCCGACGGTTTATATTTTAGCTTTTTTATTTTAGAGTGTACTTATTTGCACTATAAGAAATATTTATTGAAATCGTTTTTTAGTATAAGATAAATCTATTGGTGCAGCGAACCTGGAATTTAGACTATTTACTATATAGAATATTTTCGATGATCCATCTTATAATATTTGTATAGAATATTTTCTCTGGAGGGATTGGCTGCAGTAAATTTTCTATATAGACTATTTTCTCTGGAATCTGATCTTAAAAGTGACCTCTAAAAAGTGAAAACGTGAAAACGTGAAAACGCTAAAAAGTGAAAACGTGAAAACGTGAAAACGTGAAAACGTGAAAACGTGAAAACGTGAAAACGTGAAAATGGCCGAAGGGTGAAAACGTGAAAACGTGAAAACGTGAAAACGTGAAAACGTGAAAACGTGAAAACGTGAAAACTAGCTATAAAGAATGGCCAAAATAGTGATAACCAACTATAAATAACGTAATCGCCTGGAATTGAAGCTCTTAACCTTGATGTTGAAAACTTTAACATTTTATTAACAGTTTTCTGTATTATTATAATTACATTGCGAGTCTAAACCTTAAAACCCTTTTATTATGAACACTCAAACTGATTTAAACGTATATGGTAACTTAGTAGGATACCATACACCTACAGCCACTAAGCTAGTACTAGACATCATCAACAACAGTACTAATTTAGACTTTGTAGATGGTTCATGGCATAATGACTTATGCGATTCCTTACATTTAGAGATTGCATATGTGCCTAACGTATCACATGACTTCATAAGCATCTACATACCTAATAGCACTATAGATTCTGAAGAAGATGAGAAATTCAACAAGTACACTATATTAGATGATAACCAAGACACATTGTTAATCACAGAGTCATTACAGGAGGTTATTGACTTTTTAAAAATCTTCAAAATAATCAAAAAAATAAAATCTGAAAAAATCTCAAAAAATCTCAAAAAATATTAATCTCAAAAAATCTCAAAAAATCTCAAAAAATATTAATCTGAAAAAATCTGAAAAAATGTCAAAAAATCTCAAAAAATCTCAAAAAATGTTCAAAGTGTTCAAAAAAGGAATTACAAAAAATCCTATAATAATCCTCAAAAAAGACAGACCTTTTGATGATGAAAAAAAACGTGAATTTTACAAAAATCTCGGATACACTATAACTGAAATAGAATTAGACCTTCACCAACAAGCAATTGACCTGATGGATGAATTAGACCAAAAGTATAATAGAGTGACTCAGGAGTCGTTAGATGAATACCTAGCTTCTAGAATCATGACTAAAGAAGAAGCTAAAAGATGTGAAAACATCATATTTGCCATCGAAGAAGGCATAGTACTGGAATGTAGTAAATAATCGATAAAAAAATAAACCATGAGTAAATTACACAAAAACCTAGTAAAGAAAGAAGTCAAGAAATTCTTCAAGAATTTAATCGACAGAACCAACACTTATTTCTTGAGTGATTATGTATCTGATTACAATGAATTCGATTCTGATGTAATCTCTAAAAAAGAACATAAAAAAATAGTAGAAAAAAGAGACATCTTAAAAAAAGAATGTGAAAGACACGGACTTAATATGCATCAAATTTCATGTGATGTAGCAAATAAATTTTTAATCAAAAATCAATAAAAACATGTTAGACCTTCAGCAAATTTATTTACCGTCAAAAACCATCTTAAAAAAAGAAAGATTTGAACATTACATTTTAGTGACATTCACAGATTTGACGCAAACAATAATAAACCTTTAAAAATCAATAGAAATGAAAAAATTTGAAAAAACACTTATAATAGGAGCCTCTAAATTACTAGAGAGCTTTGAATTTATATCAGAACTAACAAAAGACCTGACAGATGAAGAACATGAAATCTTCAGTAATAAATATCCATTTTCGGAATGTTTTAAGGAACAAACTCTGAAAGTTGGTAATTGGGTAAATGAATTACAATTAGAGGCCTTAGAGCCTAAAAAAATGTTCTCTACATACGTCTTTCCTGAAGACAGACACTCCATTCAGGTTCAAAACTCACCATTTGATTCTAGAGCGATGGTTTATAACGCTTACGACCTTTGCAAGCTGCAGCTAGAACTAACTCTAAAATATGGAGACATGGAATATGTAGAGCGTCATGGAGGTGCCGTAATTGAGTTTCCTCACTTACAAAAAAGAGATGAAGAATATAAAAAAATGAAAGGTAACACATTAAAAAATTGGAAAGCATGTTAATGAAAGTAGAAATCGACATCAGGACAAAGTATAACCAATTCGGTAAAGAATGGGTGAATAATCCATTCAAAGGAACCCTTGCTTGTAGCTATCGTAAAGAGGCCTTGAACAAGGTTACTGAAGAACTGGCGAAGGGGAAAACCAAAGGAACCATAGCTCTTAAAACGCTAAAAAATGCTGTAGTAAGCATGTATAATCCAAGCGTAGAAATGGAGGTAATGTTCCAAGTAAAAGAATACTAATCACTAGAAAATGAAACATAAAGTAAGTTCATGAACTGTGAACCTCTAAAAAGAAACAACTTTCTAAAAAACCAAATCTACCATAAAACCTAATTATATAAAACGTAAAAAAATGATAGCAAAAATCTTAGTAATAGTAATATTAATAATAATGCTGATAACAGTAATAGAAAATAAAAAAATATGAAAACACTAACAGTACGTCAGAAAACGATTCAAGCACAACGTCAGGTAAAGAAATATCTTAAGGCCCAGTTAGAGCCAAAGTTGATGAAAAGCATCTTAGAGTCTTTAAAAATGGATGATATGCCACTTGAACTAATGGAAGAAAACGACCAAAGATTAGCAAAACACATCCTGAGAACGATGATGGATCAGCTTTCTAAAAAAGAAATCACTTTTAATTAGGATATTAAATTCCTAAATGTTACATTTGTGAAACAATTGATAAACCTATAACCATGAGCAAAAAAAGAGAAATGTACGAATTCTATTTTAAATTTAGAAAATACACCGAAAAAATAGTCGTAAAAACACAGTATTGCAAATACCCTGAAATGACTAAAACATTCAAAATGATGAAGTCTAATTATGGTTGTGGATTCATCGATGAATACGGATACAAAGTGTTACCAAATCTAACAACAAACAGAATATAAACCTTTAAACCTTAAAAAAAATGATAAACCGAGTTATTTACCTAGAAAAAAAAATAGCAACTTACAGATGCGTTGTTAAAATTACTGTAGACAGAGTGTTAGAGACAGATACTGATGGAGACATTAAATTTCAAAACGCACAAGATGGATTCTTTAAAGAAGTTGATTTCTATTCAAGAGAATTAAACTATAAAGAATGCTCTAAAGAAGTATTTGACAAATTGTATATCAGAAATGTTAAATCATTGAACAAAACGGCAACACTATAATTAACAACTTAAAAACAAAACCATGAGCAAAACGAGATTATTACACAGTAGCGAAAGAGTAAACGGACATGACTTTGAATTAGTCAAAAACGACGACACAGATATCTTTTATCAATGTAGAGGTGAAGTCATGTATGACGACGAACATGATGAAGCGCCTGAACCATCACTTTGGAAAGCTTGTTTAGAACTAGAAAAACAACTGAACAAAAGAGGTTTCAAAACATATGTATCACATTCTGAAAAAGGATGGTGTGAAGTAGGAGTATTAACTGATGAAAAAAACCAATAAAATATGAATGTACTAAGTTTATTTGACGGAATGAGTTGTGGTAGAATTGCACTTGAAAAAGCAAAGGTAAAAGTGGACAACTACTTCAGTAGTGAGATTAAGCCATACGCAATAGCTATAGCTAATAAAAACTATCCTCAAGACGAATGTAACAGATTGGGTGATATTACAAAAATAGACGGTTTAGAGCTACCTAAAATAGACCTTATAATAGGTGGCTCACCTTGTCAAGACTTCTCTGGCGCAAACAAAAATCGTCTTGGAGTTGAAGGTATTAAAAGTGGATTGTTCTACGAATACATAAGACTTCTTCAGGAGCTAAGAGTAAAGAATCCTGATGTAATATTCTTCTTAGAAAACGTGAGAATGAAAAAAGACCAACAAGATATTATTTCTGAATTATTAGGATGTGAGCCAATTGTAATAAATTCTGAATTAGTGGCACCTCACCTTCGACACAGATTGTATTGGACAAACATCAAAAATGTAGATGCACCAACGGATTTAGGACTCAATTTAAACGACTTTTTAGATAGTGGGTATGCTGATAGGATAAAAGCTAGAACATTGCTAGAAAGTGACTCTAGGCCATTAAGCACTCCTATTAAAATGTGCCACAGATACTTCAATAGTGGATTCACTACATTAATCTTTAAATCTAAAGCGCATTACCTAGAATTAAAAAGGCATTTTGATTGGAATTTCAAGCAATTGTCAGCTAAAGAAATTGACGAAAAAATAGGCAATATATACGGAATGGATATTTATGACGGTGTACGATACATGAATAACCGTGAGCGTGAAGCATGTCAAACTGTTCCTTCAGGATATACAGATGGATTAACACAAAACCAAGCAGCTTGTTTATTAGGTGATGGATGGACTATAGATGTGATTGCGCATTTTTTTAAAAACTTAAAATAAATAAATTATGGTAACTAGAGAAATTTTAGAATTAACAAAAACATATAAAACTCTGAATTCTGTACAGAAAATTGTTTACAGAAAACTAAAAAACCTAAAGAAGCTAAACCAAGCACTTACTGTTATTGGTAACATAGGCTTTGATATATGGAGTAAAGACAACTCGTTTTGCTACATAAACAAGCTTCTTGTGGCTGATCTACTCAGCTTTAAAGAATTCGAAAACTTTAAAGTCGAAGGTATTGAGCCTGAAGATTACCCTAAATACACGGATGCTTTCATTGTGAGTGCAACTTGCAAGGTAACTGGGCGCAAGCTTTCTGTCTCAGAATTAAACAAATTAACAGACGAAAATCCTGACCTAGTAAATCGACTAGCTACAGAACATGCTATTGTTAAATTTCACTAAAAATAGTATTATTTGTGTTTTATTTATTACATTTGAAATAACTTTTAAAAACTTAAAAAAAATGGAAAACTTATTAAACCAACTTTACAAAGAATTAGCAAATGAGAAAGAATCAATCAGATACTTTCAAGACCAAATCCAAAGGTCTGTCAAAACTAGTGATAGACTTTTTGAGCAAATCGCACAAGTAAAGAACGAAATAATAGAAGAGCAATCTGAAGAACTTGAAGAAGGGGATTGGATTAGATTGAATTGTTCTTACTCAGATTTAAAAAGAGGTAAAATATATCAGGTAAAAAAATATCAAGGCGCTTGCAAAACATTTGTTGTTCTTTACCATCCAAAAAGTTCTAACGGTAAAGGAGACTTCTTAGCTCCACCAAGTGTGGATTGTATTAAGTTATCTAGAGTAGAATTATATAACCTTCTAAACAAATAAGATTATGAGCGATGTAACACTATTAAGAAAACTAACTTTTAGAAGCACTCTAAAATTCGGAAAGTTTTTTGACCTGACTGTTCAAGATATATTAAATTCTAAAGGTTATTATGGTAAAGAATATTTGATTTGGGTTTATTACTCAGCTTCAAAAATAACGTTTATGCCTGATGTTCTTTTTGAATTAGGTATTGAGCCTGATAAAGAAATAGAAAAGCCTGGATGCGTAGAAAAAGAACTTACTCGGTCATATAAAGGAGATGCGCTTCAGGTTATAAAAGAGCGTGAAAAAGAAGTTCTTGGCAATGATGGATATCTAGAGAAATGTAGAAAAGGAAAAGCAAGTCGTGACCGTGAAGAAAAGGACTTAAAAATAATTAAGCAAAGGAATGATAACAGAAAATTCAGCGCTTATAACCTGAAATCTAAAAACCAAAACAACTAAAAATATGTCAGACCCTAATATATTAAAAGCACAGTTATTAGTATGTATCGCGATATTAATTTGGTGTTTATTTAATATTGTAACAAATAAAAAAATGAACCTAGAAAACGAACCTGAAGAGTATTATCACGAATGTAGTGTTTGTGGAAAACCAATAGTAGAGCAAGGGATCTGTAATAGCTCCGTTTGTATAAAAGTAGACAACGAACTTTAAAAAAAACTAAAAACGATAAATTATGGAAATATTAGAATTATTAGTAGCGTTATCAAAAAAAGGATATGTGTTCAAAATGAACAAAAACAATTTAGGCTATAGCTATGAAATTAAAAAATTAGGAGATAATCCGATAGGTAGTCATTTTTCAATTATACTAGAAAAGGAGAATCGCCCTTGGAATTTATATTGGGATAACCCAACTGGACAAATGAATTACAAAACCCTTCAAGAAGTTCATGACTACCTTGTATTGGGTGAATGCAAAGGAACTTGGAAAGCATCAAGATGGAGCAGTTATTAATAAATAAAAAATAGAGTAGAGAGCTTATGAAAAACGTGTTAGAATTATTCTCAGGAACAAGAAGCATAGGTAAAGAAGCTGAAAAAAACGGCCACAATGTTTTTAGTGTAGATTGGACGAACTATAAAGATACCGATCTTGTAATCGATATTGCTAAACTGAAAATGGAAGATATTCCTTTTGTTCCTGATTTTATTTGGGCATCACCTGATTGTTCTACTTATAGTATTGCTGCATGTGGCCTCCATAGACATCCAAATAAAGAGCCAAAAACAAAAAAAGCCATGGACTCAGATAACATGAATCAACATTGGATTGGCCTTGTTAAAAAATGGTTGAAAATTAATCCTGACATGGTTTTCTTTATAGAAAATCCTAGAGGTAATTTACGCAAAATGTCTTGGATGCAAGAATTTACTCGACATACTGTTTGGTATTGTCAATATGGTGATTTTAGAGCAAAGCCTACAGATATTTGGACAAACTCAAAAACTTGGATTCCAAGACCTCAATGTAAAAACTTCAGCTATAATCCTGACGGAACTATAGAAAACCGTCATTGTCATCATGCTAGTGCTAGAAGAGGAAGTGCGACTGGAACACAATCAATAAAAGGAACCCATTTAAGGTCTGTTATACCTATAGAATTATGTGAATCAGTAATCAAAACATTATAACATGTCAGAACAGAATCACCAAAAAAAACTAATCACTCAGCTAGAAAATGAAGGATGGTATGTTATAAAGCTAATCAAAACCAATAAAAACGGAATAGCTGATCTACTAGCGCTAAAAAAAGGTGAAGAACCATTCTTCATAGAAGTAAAAGGAGAGAAAGGTGTTGAAAGCCCTTTACAGAAATTCAGAATAAGAGAACAACAAAAGCTCGGATTTAGAGCTGAGTTTAATTACGAACCTAACAAGTTGGTACTTTCCAAAAAAGTTAAAAAATTGATAACGCGAATAATATAAAAATTATGAAAACATTAAATTGTATAAAAACAGTAAAAACCAAAAAAGGGACTTTTGTAAAAGGCCAAGCTTATGACGTATTTTTTTATTCAGATTCATATTTAAACAAGCTTTGCAAAATCTTTTTAGACGAAAAAACTTCCGTAAATACTAATGAAAGAAATTTAGAAAAATATTTTAACACATCGAAAAAATTGATAACGCAATAATATAAAAATTATGAATGTAGAAAACCACTTAAAAGAATTAGGCGACTATTTTAAAAAGAAAATTATTGAAGACGATTTTAAATTTATTACTTGCAGCAAATACACGGCCACGATTTTAATCGACGAAGAATATACTTTTCAATTATGGATAGCAAACGACCCAAAAGATACTTTTAGATTTCACGGATTATCACACCACGAAAGCGGAGTTTTTAAGTACTTGGATTTTACCAGCCAGAAGCAAAGACTTAAAGCTTATTCAAGCGTGAAAAAACATGTTACAATATATAAAAACACGGTATTAAAAAGAGAAAAACAAAAACAATTTAACCAGCTTAAAAAAGAATTAAATTTATAAACCTTAAAAACAATAGATATGACAGCAGAAGAATTTTACAAAGAAGCAGGTGGTATCGAATATGATAAATTTGATAAAAAAGCAGAAAAGTTTACTTATTATGATATGATAGGGTTTGCAGATGCGTACCATAGTAAGCAATTAATTATAGCCGATGTTAGCAACCGAAGGGAACTGTTAATTTCGTTTAAAAGTTGGGAAATAAGTAGTGATATAAAGAACTTAACTATTGAGCAAACAATAGATTTATTTATAGACAGCAATTAATTGTTGCTAACGGATGCGGTTAAGGTTAGTTGCGTGAATTAAACAATAAGTAAATAAATAAGAAAAATGGATTATAAACATAAATTTGAAATAGAAACAGGAAATAGTATTTACAGCGGACAAGGGCAAATGTTACCAGAAGGTAGTTATAGCGATGAGTTTGTAGAATGGCTTTTAAAGCAATTAACTTTAACCGATGTTGTGGTGGCGAAGCGTACGTTATGCGAACACAATAACTGTTCTTGGGATAAAGACCCTAATAAATTAAAATGCCTTAATTGTGGTGAGGAAATAAGTAGAGCATAATGCACTACAACGGTTAGCGTATGAAACGTAGCGTTTAGAGCGCACGAAACTTTGAATTAAACACAGAATTAATAATTAAAGATTAAAATTTATGATGACTGAAATTGGAAATGAAAAAATAAACCCAAATGTATTAGATTATTTAGGGTTTGAAAGAGATAAAAATAATATGGAATACTCACATATTGAACTTGAAGCAAAAGGATGGATAGTAAGATATTTAGAAACCCTAAAGGGTTATTTTGTTGAACCAATATACCAGCCTACAGCTAGAATAAAGGTTGAAACTGTAGATAAATTACACGCTACATTTATTCTTATAACTGATAAAAATTTTAATCTTTAATTATGAGCAAATACACACTTACTAACGGATTAAGCACTTACATAGCTATGTTTTATACGTATTGTTATGTACTGGCGCAACTAACCGTTTTGAGTGCGTACAGATATTGCGCTTGTACATAACGCATTGTATAACAAATTTAAAGTGAACGATTATGAGTATAGAAGTTAAAAGTATAGATACCAACCAAGCGAAAGCAGAGTTGAAGAAATGTCCTAAAATAGTGCAAGACTATGTACGAAGTTTAGAGAGTGTTTATGAAATGAATAAAGCGACATTGAACAAGGCAATCGCTAAATTAAGACAGAAGTAAGTGAACGTATTTTTGTTATACGTTGTTGTATGTCTTTTTTAATTGCATACAACGGATAGGTATATGATTAGTAAAACGATTTAGAAACACAAAACTTAAAATTATGAACTGGATTAAAATAGAAGACAAGTTGCCAATTGAAGAAGGTAAAGTATTAATATGTTGGGGAGAACCTTTCTTTGGTGAAAGTACACCTGAAATGGGTGTTGGTTATTATGATGAAGAAAGTGAAAAATTCTTATTTTGGTTAAATGACCGAGAAGTTAAAGGATATGGAGTAACCCATTGGCAACCATTACCTGAACTACCGAAGTAATTTTTATTAATTATATACGATGTTACCAACTTTAAATATTTAATTATGATAAAAGACTGCAAAGATGCAACAGACCGAGGAATATATCCTTTTGATGACTTGATAA
>Ga0208134_1000107_pt1 | contig 48336 bp, 41 predicted proteins | sample VirMetDEL_Mar_31_FD_184515 | JGI IMG/M metagenome (GOLD analysis project Ga0208134, IMG submission 184515) | Aqueous microbial communities from the Delaware River and Bay under freshwater to marine salinity gradient to study organic matter... | ecosystem: Environmental > Aquatic > Marine >...
CTTGTCAAATGACACCTATCAGGTGGTTGAACTCGATGAGTGTGGTTATGAAACCGTTTATTTCCAAGGCTCTATCGCTGATTGTGAAGCGTATGTGAGGCTCCACAATAGTGAACCCCTAGACTAGAACTACAACGTGAGATAGATATGAAGTGGATTGATTCAGAAGAGATGCAGCCACCAGTGCGTAGAAAGGTATTGGCTTACTGCCCTGAATGGTGCGATAGCGGGTATCAGGTTTGCCATTGGGACGGGAAAGTATTTAGGTATGACGAACAACCTAATGAAGACTTTCATACTTATGTAAATCAGTGGGCCACTTTCTTAGAGGCTGATTAGGTTTATAACGCAGCGTTTAACGACAACGTGAGGATTTATGAAATACATTTTAGGTTTGTTCCACTCAATATACTTTAGCTATATCGGGAGGTTTGGCGGAACTGTTGATGGAGGGAGTTACTATATTTGGTGGACTATTCACTGCTACCCCAATACAAGCAGTACATGGAAAAATTGCGACATCTTTAGCCTAAGAGAGCTAGACGCTCTTTTTTATATACACTGCGACACATAACACAGCGTTACGACAACGGGAGGATTTATGGAACTTAAATTGACAACTGTGGAAGCAGAGAGGACTGTGGGTGCTTATTGCAACCCTATAACTAAATGGCGCTACAGGATAACAACAAGCGCAAGATGCAAAGGGCTTTTGTCACAGAATATGTACACCTCTCGGATTAAGGCTTGTTCGGCTGGCGAAAGAATGATTAAGAAACTGAAAGCTATTGAACACAGAACTACGACAACGGGAGATAAATCATGAAGGGTGATGAATTACGCAGATGGTTAAATATGGGAGATCAGCATTATAGCTCGAATGTAACTCAAGAAGATGTTGATAAGGCTTATGCTGCTGCTTGGAAGGCTCTTTATGCTGTTTATGAGGCTACCGCTGCTGCTAAGATTACTGATGCTGTTGCTGATGCTGCTTGGGTCAAATACCAAAAACTAAAGCGGGTGTTTGAAAATGAAAATGGAGAGAGTGATGGTAACCAAGAAAGAAGTTGATGAGGCAAAGAAGGAATTAGTCTCTAGCCAGTATGCTGCTTATGTTGCCGATAAGGCAGCTTATGACGCTGCCCATGTTGCTGCTATTGCTGCTGATGCTTGTGACGCTGCTCGAAATAACTACCGTAAACTAAAAACGGTATGGGAGTTTGAAAATGTATAAGGTAATAGACGCAATAGTAATCGTTGTTATCATAGTGGGCATTAGTACCGGCATGAGGCACGTCAGCGAACTATACCAATACCGTTCACTACAACTGCACGAACTTAGTGAAGAGATGACGCATCTTCGCATCATCATCGAGAACCAAAATAAACAAAAAATAAGAAACAATAAACCTTGGGGAGGTGTATGAGCAAAACCTACCAAAACAGTAATAAAAAATTTCGTCTTGGATTAAACGGACGTTACGAGCACAACAAAAATCATACTGGCACTACTGGCCAACCTGCTAAAAAAGCAGCTAACACTCAAAGAAGAAAAGACAACAGGAAACTATCATGGCATCTATACGATTAACTAAAGAAAAAAAAAAGTTTTTATTACTTGCTCTTGAAAAACATTATGCTTTAGCAAACCCTAGACCCCAACTAACCAAAGAAAAGTTACAAACAATACAAACAGCTTTTGAAAACATGCCATCACAGCTATATATTAAAGCTGCGCAAAAATTGCCTGAATACCAAAAGGTAATAAACCAAGGTTTTATTAAATATGCCGACGAATACTCGATTAGTTCGTCCACACCGCGTGCCCCGAGTCGCCTAAGAGAATCTTATTATACAAAAATTGAATGTGCTACTGAAAACAAGATATATCTTAAAATCAACGAGGACATCAACGATTTTTTATTAATAGATTTTAAATTAAACAATTTTAAAGAATTACTAATTCATTATATAACTAAAACTCAAGAAGCAAAATATACCGATAACCAAATTCCTGTTTTTAATTTATTAGATTTTTCAGAGCAATATATCAATTGGTTGCGTCCAATATTATCAGAGCAATTACAAATAGAAAAAGAATGGGGCGCTAAACAAGCAAGTTATTTAGAAGCGTTTGAAAATTTATTAACTGAATGTAACACGGTTAATCAAGTAATCAAAGCATACCCAGAATCTATTCATTTATTAGACCAAACAACTAGAACAGAACTGCAAACCAAGCCAAAAAAACAACAGCGACCAAAAATTGAATTTACTCCATTTGGAGAAAATGACGTTATTGTACCTGCAAAAACTATTTCATTAATAACTAATCAACCTATTGGAACTTAAAATGACACTTACTACAAATCCAAAGCAATCCAAGGCAATGACGGCTACTTATCTAAAAGCAGGCTTAGTTCCTTTTATTCTCGGATCACCTGCAAATGGTAAAAGCGCTATTATAAAACAACTTGCCGACGAGTACGGATTAAAACTAATTGATCTGCGTTTATCTCAATGTGATCCATCAGATTTACTAGGTTTTCCTACAGTAAACGAAGAAAAAACTAAATCAGGTTACGTTCCTATAGATACGTTCCCTCTTGAACAAGACTCAATTCCTGCAGGCTACAACGGTTGGTTGTTATTTCTTGACGAATTTACTGGTGCTGATGAGTCTACTCAAAAAGCTGCTTACAAACTTGTATTAGACAAAATGATAGGCAATTTTAAATTACACAGTAAATGTAAGATTGTTGCAGCAGGCAATTTATCTAGTGATAACGCATTAGTAGAGGATCTTTCTAATGCATTGCAATCACGTTTTGTACATTTAGAACTTCAATCTTGTCATAAAACTTGGCTTGAATGGGCAGATGAAAATAATATTAATCATATGATTAAATCTTATATTCGTTTTAAACCAGAAATGCTTTACACGTTTCGTCCTGACCACTCTGATCGCACCTATGGTTCACCAAGAACCTGGGAATTTCTAAGTAACTTGCTTGATATGATAGATATAGAGACTGAACCTAATGTTTTGGAATTAGTTACTGGAGTTATATCAGAAGGGCTTGCTAGAGAATTTTTAAGTTTTTGTTCAGTTTACAAAGATTTACCTACTTTTAATGACATTATTGCTCGACCAGCAGCTTTAGATATTCCTACATCTCCGGGCACTCTTTACGCATTAATTGGTTCAATTGCAATGAATGTGACCCCAGAAAATATAGAACCAGTTATGACGTATATTCGACGTATTCCTGTTTCTTTATTTGAATTTCAAGTTGTTTGTATCCAAGACATTACTCGACGCAACCCAAGTATGCGAGACGCACCCGCTATTAAAAAATGGGGCGCTGATAACGCAGCTGATCTATTTTAAAACAGGTGATTTTATGCAATCTATGCCCCAATCTCAAGAAGCTACAATAGAAGTACTTGAACAAGCACAAAAAGCTTTAAACAAAGCTAAAGTTCGTATGATGACTACCCCTGACGTTACTTTTTTCACTGTTTTGTGCTTTTTAATGGAACATCGCATTAATACCTCAGTACCTACTGCAGCTACTGACGGCAAACAAATAATATTTAATCCACATTTCTTTTTATCTTTAACTTCAGAAGAGCAATTGTTTTTAGTGCTTCACGAAACCATGCATGTGGCTTTTATGCATGTAAGAAGAACTGGTGATAAAGACCCTGGGCGATACAACAGAGCAGCTGATTACGTCATTAATTGGTTTTTAACGAAATTAAACTTTAAAATGCCTGAAGGAGGTTTATTAAATTCAGACTACCGAGATATGAGTACTGACGAAGTTTATATGCTTTTAGAGGATGACAAAGAAGCAGACAAACAATGCCCTATGGACATTATTGCTGGAGATGAAAATAATATCGAAGAAACAAAAGCACTTGATGAAATATTAATAAAAGCTAATACCATTAGCGCAGCACAAAAGCACTCTGGTAACTTACCAAAAGAAATTGCGCTATATATAGAAAATTTATTATCGCCAAAATTACCTTGGACTCGTATTTTATCTAAATATTGCAACAATTTAGTAAAACGTTCTTATAGCTACCGTAAATTAAATAAACGTTTTTTCCCTACGCATTTGCTGCCTACACCATCTAGCAATGGTTTAGACAATATTGCTATGGCCTGTGATACTTCAGGATCAGTTACACAAAAAAATTTTGATCAAGTATGTGGAGAAACTGCAGCTATTTTTAAACAGCTTAAACCAAAAACTTTAACTTTTTTGCAGTTTGATACAGAAATTAAAAAAGTTAGTCAAATAAAATCTTTTAAGGATTTTATGCAGCTCAATTTTACTGGACGTGGAGGAACTCAGATAGATCCTGTTTTAAAATGGGCTGCTGATGCTAAACCTAAATTGCTTATTATTTTTACTGATGGGTATTTTAGAAAACCTTCTTTAGATTTAAAAATTCCTGTTATATGGCTAATTTACGATAATCCAAAGTTTACTGCCTCATTTGGTAAAGTAATTCATTACAATCCTACAGAGTAATACCTAATGTCGTCACCTTCACCGTATGTTTTAACTTCCGATCAACAAAACGCTTACGACGCTATTACTGCATTTCTTTTAAGTACAACAGATAACAAATTTGTTTTGGCCGGCTATGCAGGCACAGGCAAATCAACTCTTATGGCAAATTTGTTGGCCAATTTTGACAGCATTATGAAAACAAAAAACTTAATTGCTGGAATTGTATCTGAGCACAACAAACCAGAAATACAGTTTACCGCTACAACTAATAAAGCTTGTGAAGCGCTGTCTCTTATCATTAATCAAGAAGTTCCAACAATACATTCTTTTTTAAGTTTGCGTGTTAAAAAAAATTATTACTCAAATAAAACTAGCTTAAGTGCAACAAACGCTAAGCATTGTCCAGCAAATACAGTGTTAGTAATAGATGAAGCAAGTTATATAAGTGATGATCTTTTACATAAAATTACAGCATTGACTTCTACAACAAAAGTAATTTTTGTGGGTGATCCATCGCAACTCACTCCAGTAAGCCACGTAAGATCGCCTGCATTTAGCCAACATTGTCCGCAAGTCAAACTTAAAAAGATTATGCGACAAGCAGAAGGTAATCCTATTATTGCATTATCTACTTCTTTTAGAAATGTTGTAAATGGCGAAGATTTTTTTTCTTTTACGCCAGATCAAAAAATCATTCACCACCTTGATACTAATGCATTTGAACAAAAAATTAGTCAAGAATTTGCGCGATCAGATTGGGCACAAAAAGATTCTAAAATATTAGCATGGACAAATTCAACTGTAATTAAATATAACCAATTAGTTAGTCAACACATTAGTGGTAACGCTAATTTCCAAGCAGGAGATTACGCTATTGTTAACGAATATTTTCCTCGCAATCATATGAGAGATTTAAAAACAGGCGAATCAGTACAAATAAGCTCTATTCATTCAGGAATAGAATATGGCGTAAATGGCCATTGGATTACTACTATTGACCAGTATTCTCAATTTATGCCATTAGATTTAGACGCCAAACAAAAACGTGTTGCTGCAGCACGAAAGAATCAAGAAACTAACGTAATCGAAAACATTAATAAAACCTGGATTGACCTTCGAGCAGCTTATGCTTGCACTATTAATAAAGCGCAAGGTTCAACATACAAATCAGTTTTTATTGATTTAGATGACGTTAGCCGCTGCAGAAATCCAAATCAATTAGCGAGAATGTTGTACGTAGCTGTTAGCCGTGCAGCTGAAACAGTTTATTTTAAAGGAGACATTGTATGATTCACGAAAACATTCTCCAACGCCAGCCAGCTCATGCTATTGATCAATTAGGTTCAGTGCTTTTAGATAAGAAAGAAAAACAAAGTTACTTTTTTTCAAAAAAAATAATGCACACATGTATGCTAGATGCACTGTTTTTACCACGCATTAATTATCAAACATCCCTTTTAAACAGTATAAAAGCAGCTCATAAAGCAAAAAACATAAGCGCTAATTTTGTATACAAAGGAAAATCTTATACTTCTTTAAATGACTCAAGCATTTCAAAACAACTAGACAAAACACTTCATTCTGAAATGGATGAGTATTTAGCAGAATTAAAAAGAGAAAATAAAGCTGAAGTAACTAAAGTTTCTAATTACTTAACTTCTGTATTAAGCAGAGCTACAACACAAAAAGAACTAGATATTTTAATTCCTGAAATGTTGTTAAAAAAAATTAAAGAATTTAAATTTTATGCTTTGACGCATCTTTGCTATCCCGATCAAGATATGGACGATAGTGAAAAAAATTTAAATGCTTTTATAGAAAAAAACCATTCTTCTATATTGTTAATTAAAAAAATATTAACTGAAAATCTTTTTTACACTTCATAAAGTGAGTAAACAATGCGGCACATTATTTACACCCAATCTGACACTTACCCTACGGCAGTATTAATCAAAGAAAGCGCATTTAATACTAATACAATCAACAAAACTTACATTAACCCTTTAATTGAACTTGGTTTGCAAGAAGACAATATTATTGTTTATTCACTCAAATATGACAAAAACAACAAAGCTTCTGCTGCACTTATGAAAGAATATTTAGTTGAAGAACTTTTACCATCTATGGCAGAAATAGGTGTAAAAAACATTTTATGTACTGATGCCAATTACTTTAAAGCTTTAACCAAAAATGCTAAAACAGAACCGTGCTTAGGTTATAAATACCCATGCAAAATCAAAGATTATGAAAACTTTACTATTGTATTAGGCATTAACTATAAAACTATTTTATTTAATCCTGCAAACCAATCTAAAATGGATTTAACTCTTAATACTTTTTATAAAGTAATTAAAGGCAGTTACTCAGAACCTGGCAAAAACGTAATACATTCAGCTGAATACCCTAAAACTGTTACAGAAATAAAAACAGCTTTACATGCTTTAGCTGACTTTCCAGAATTAGCGTGCGACATTGAAACCTTTTCGTTGAAACACGATAAAGCAGGCATTGCCACTATCACTTTTTGCTGGTCAGAACACGAAGGCATTGCTTTTGCATGTGATTACCAAGAGCTGCCTGAGCCAGTAGACGGAATGCACGGACAATACCTTCCTAACCCAGAAGTAAGAGCACTTATTAAAGCATTCTTTATTTCTTACACAGGTAGATTGCGTTGGCACAATTGTTCTTTTGACTTAAAAATTTGTATAGCAACTTTGTGGATGAAAAATTTAAGCGATACTGCAGGATTATTAGAAGGCTTACATATTGTTACAAAATCGTTTGACGATACTAAAGTCATTGCGTATTTAGCCACTAACAGCACTGCAGGCAATCATTTGTCTCTTAAAGAACTCGCACATGAGTTTGCAGGTGATTGGGGTATGGGAGACAACATTACTGATGTTTGCCGTATTCCTTTGCCTAAGTTATTGAAATATAACGTAATTGACGGTTTATGTACTAATTACGTCTATAACAAATTTTACCCCAAAATGGTAAAAGATCAGCAGCTTGATTTGTACACTAAATTGTTTATGCCTAGTCAGAAAACCATTATTCAAATGGAGCTGACGGGTATGCCACTGAACCCTGTACGTGTACCGGAAGTTAAAACAGAACTATTAGCAATAGAAAATACAAACTTAGATGCGTTAAACACACCTTTTATAAAAAACTTTAATAAACGTTTGCAAAAAGACGCAATGATTGCAGCAAATGCTAAATTAAAAGTTAAACAACACCCTATTACAGCGTTTGAACACCATGTTTTTAACCCCAACAGTCCGCCGCAATTGCAAAAATTGCTTTATGAGGCTATGGAACTGCCCGTAATAGATCTTACTAAGACTAAACAACCAGCTACAGGAGCTAAAACGCTTAACAAGCTAATAAACCACACAACTAATGTTGCGTACAAAGAAATATTAACTGCTTTAATCAATTTAGCTCAAGTATCAAAGATACTTACCACGTTTATTCCTATTTTTGAAAAAGGCATTAGCCATGGCACAGAAATTGTTTACATTCATGGCAATTTTAATTTAGGTGGCACAGTATCTGGCCGATTAAGCTCGTCAGGGCCTAATTTACAAAACATGCCTTCAGGTTCAAAGTACGGTAAGCTTATTAAAAGCTGCTTTATAGCGCCTAAAGGCTTTGTAATGGCAGGTGCAGATTTTAATTCTTTAGAAGATTACATATCTGCACTTACTACTAGAGATCCTAACAAGCTAAAAGTCTACACCGAAGGATATGACGGCCATTGTCTTAGGGCTTTCAGTTACTTTCCTGACCGGCTACCTGGCATTGTTGACACAGTAGCGTCTATTAATTCTATTGCTAAAAAATTCCCTGAAGTCCGCCAAGACAGTAAAGCGCCTACATTTGCCCTAACGTACCAAGGCATGTGGATAACGTTAATGAACAGGCTAGGTTGGACAAAAGAGAAATCTAAAAGCGTTGAAGCGCGTTTTAAAGATTTATACGCCGCCTCAATAGAATGGGTAAATCAAAAATTAATTCAAGCAAGCACCGATGGTTATGTCACCGTTGCCTTTGGGTTGCGCGTACGCACGCCCCTGCTAGGCCAAACGCTTAGAGGCCGTAACAATACGCCTTTTATAGCAGAAGCCGAAGGAAGGACCGCAGGTAACGCCCTAGGCCAAAGTTATGGTTTGTTAAACAACCGTGCATGTAATGAATTTATGCAAAAAGTCTGGGCATCTCCGTATGCTACCGATATTTTGCCCATTGCTATGATTCATGACGCTATTTACTTAGTGATTAAAGACGACATTTCCGTCGTTCACTGGGTAAACAAAGAGTTAATTAAATCCATGCAATGGCAAGATTTGCCTGAACTTCACCATGACACTGTCAAACTAGGCGCTGAATTGTCTATTTTTCACCCTACTTGGGCAGATGAAGTAGTGTTGCCTAATTACGCGTCTACTCAACAAATACTTAATACAGTCAATTTACACAAGGAAGCTATATGTCTAAAAGCGAAATGAGTAAAACCCAACGTGAAGCTTTTTTAAAATTTGTTGAAGGTAAAGATTTGAGTGATCCTAAAGTTATTGCAAAAACAACATTTTTTGCTGCTCACATGCTAAAAATTACAGAGTCTCAATTAAGAAAAGCATTTTTAAACACCACAAAAGAGCAAAAACCTAATGAGTAAATATTAATCACAAATTTTGTACAAATATTACCTAAGTCCTTGATTTTGAACGTCTTTTATGTATACTCTGCAAACAAGTACAGCCATTTCTGTACTTGTTTGTTGAACTACATAGGAGTGTTTATGGCTACTGCCATTGTTCCAAAAAGTGAAGCAAGAAAAAGTAGTAATATCATCCACGGTTTTGGTGAAGTGCCTTCCGTACTAACTGAAACAGGCCAAATAGCTTGGGGATTGCCAGGGAACACAATAACTTTTTGTGAAAAAGAAGCATTTTATGCCGCCCAGTGCCTTGATCAAACTATTCGTGCTCTGATGCGATCTTCTACTAGAACGCTTATTTAATTGAATTAATAGCGTTTTTTATGAGTTTTAACTAAGTCCACTAAAAAACGCTATTTTATATAACTAAACATTTTTAACTGTTTATTGTTTACCTCTATCTTTTTTACACTCCATACGCATAATTGAGTTTCATTATCTATGGACTAATAGGGAGGTTCCCAATGGCTCTAATGAATTTTGTTTCTCCGCACCCCTTTACTGTACTTAAACGGAAAGTTAAGCAATCTGCTAAACAATTTAGATACAGTAATGACAATTCAGAAAGCTTATTTCATCCTGATGCAGGATTTGCTTATGGCTACGCTATTGAAAAAGTAGAAGCCGCTTTAAATGCTTACGAAGAAACGCTTGATTCTTCATACGTTAAAGAAGATGAAGAACCTTTGACCACGCGTCAGTATTTAATAAAAGAAGCTGAATTATTAAAACAAGTTCATCCTTCAAAAGATGTTAGATCTTTTTCAGACGATGTATTGCAGTATTTATTAAGTCTGCCTGAAGAAAAAATAAACTTGCCCCAACCTACAAAATTGGAATAGTTTAATAACAGCGTTTTAACCAATATCTTCTACAATAACGTATTTACCAGCAGCAATAGTTAACTCGCCGCTAGGTGCGGTCATTAACACATTGTAATAATACGTCCCTGCAGCAGACGAATTAGTATTTGCTGCTGAAGGTGCAAAAGCCACTTCTCCGCTTGTGCCTGGGTCTACAATTTGCCCATTTACCGAAAACGCAGGTACTGTACCTGCTTCTAAATTACTCGCCACTGTCATTACAAAGGTATGATCCGATGTAATATTAAGTGGCGTTTGTTTAGTATTGTCTGACCAAAGCCTAAATGAATCTGGGTACGTATCACCTTTGTAACGCACTAACGTTTGTTTACTGAACCCTTTTTTAATGTAACTTGCTGTCATGTTAAATTTCCTATTTTTAAATTAAATTATTTACCCTATTCGCCTCAGTGAAACGTAAGACCAAGTTGTAGAAGCGCCAGTAGTGCTGCTATGAGCAAGTAACTGCACATAACCAGTAGTGCTTTTTGCTATAAAAGTGTCATCAACGAGAAGTTCGGAAAACGCAGCAGAGCCTTGATAATGAAAATTATTGCCAGCAGTCGATCCAATTAACACTAAGGCATTACCAGTAACATCTTCCTCACAAACAGCGATAATTCTGTACAAGCCACCTTCTACTAAAGTTACCTGTTGGTACGCCCTTCCATAAATACCTGTGTTTGTTACTCTCAACCCTAAAAAGGTTGAATCGTAATCTAAAGTTGCATTCGCATTTGCTGTCCAGCTACTTATATCTTCAGCAAAAACACCGCTTACTCTGTTTAAAGACCTAAAGCCACCATTAGTGATCAACTCATCGCTAAAATGCGGGCTAACATAAAAATCTTTTTTCTTGCCAGAAATTCTATTATTCCGCAGAGCCTTTGAAACTGATCTTGTCAGGTCAAATGTTATTTGAGGAGGGTTATAATTTGCTGTTGGCTCAAAATTAGTTTTCCAATCCGCAGCAGTTATAGTTGAATCGGTTTGATACGCAATACTTGCAAAAGTGCTTGGACTGTTTAACAAGTTGATATTTTCATATGTGTTATTTAAAAACCAAGCTGAACGCCCTAAATCATCAGAGCCGCCATTTTTATGTTGTATACCTGTTCCTGAATTAAAAGAATACATTCTTGTTTCATTCGCGCTTAACTGCTGTTGAATAATAAAATTATTGTTTTTAACAATCATTCCATCAGATGATTCACCGCCTTCTTGCGCTGTTTTAATTGCGTAACTGCCTTCTCCATCAGCAAAATTAAACTCAAATTCATTTTCCTCTACTAACGCACTCTTAGAATGTTGAAATGTTACACAGTAAGCACTTGATCCACTAGGATGACTTATTCCTAAAAATTTATTATTTGTAACCATTGCGCCAGCAGGTGTACGATAAAATCTTATTGCCACAGCAGCATTGTTAAAAACATTGTTATAAATATCACAAAGTTGATAATCAGCTTTTACCCCATACGCAGAAGTACTTGGCGCTGAATCTGCGTAAGTTAATATGTTATTCTTAATTCTAACTGTTTTTTCTGTTAAAAGACTGCTGTCAGAAGCCTTAGTGAATATGCAAACACCTCTTTTTGCATTAGTGTAGAAAGAGTTGCCATCAATTATCGCATTTAAAAATAGTTTTTCAGGCCGAGAAACTACATTGTAAATCATACTAATATCTTGATTCTCATCTGCACCAGAATATTTTTTTAAAGAAAACTTATTCCCAAGAAATTTTGTGCTAGTGAGATTGAGCGCACTAATTACAGATACCCCTCCACTTAGAGCACCATGCCTGACAGAAATTTTGTTGTTACTAAAAACCAAATTAGAATCATCATCTACTGTTGCTGAAGAACTTAATCCTACAACATAATCGAGAGTCATATTTTCTGGTACTGTTTCTGAAGGGTCAGCAAACTCTACATTGAAGTCACAATTTTGTATTGTAAAATCGTTTTTTACAAAAGAATTGTAAATTGCAGCAGAATTTTTTGAATAAAAAACACAATTATCAAAAACATAACGTAAAACAGTATCTCCAAAATTAAAACCTGCAACATTTTCTTGGAAAGGCAAAGGGTTGCCACCATCAGTTTGTGCGTCAGGATAATCCCAATCGAATACACAATTTTTAAAACCTATTTTAAATGTATTTGTCCTTGTTCCTTGACTGAAAAACAAAGGTTTATAGCCATTGCGATTCTGGCCTTCTGTGTAGGTTATTTTTATACCGTCTAATAAATCAACATCAGAAATGCTGTTATTCAAAGAACTCCATGCAATCAAAGTCTCTTTATATTCACCGCTTGAGTTTGTTATATTACTTGGTTTGAAAATTACATCGCCAGAAGTTTGAGGAGCTTTTTTTAGCCTAATAACTCTATTTGATAAATTACAAATAACTTCATTTTCTGTGCCACGCTCAAGCTCTGAACTATAAGTGCCAGCAAAAAAGTAAAGCGTATCACCTGTACCAGCGCCAAGCGTTTCTATGACATAAGAAACAGTACGTGCTGGAGATTCAGCAGTACCTCTGTCAGTCCCATTTTGGCCATCTTTAGCAATGTAATAATCAGTCATTATCCACCTATCGTTTCTTCAAGAATTAGCTTAGTTGTCGTAACTGCAGTTGCATCTGCATTTGCAGCATCAGTGCTAAATTTAAAATAGGTACATAAAGCTATTTCTTTTATTGTACTGCTCACAAAAGTTTCGATAAGAACATAATTGTCATTATCAAGACTACCAAAAAGATGAACATCACTGTCTCCGTAAACAACTTGTATTATTCCTGTTGAGCCGGCGCGTCTAAAATCTGTTTTAAAAACGTTTCCTGGGGTTAATTCTGACATTTTAATTTCCTCGTTCTAATTTAGTTGTGTAATCTGCCCAACCTAATGAGCTATTTTGTCTAGACCAATCAGTTATTAAATCATGTCCTAATGCATGAATTGAGTCGTAATACATATCAAGCTGACTTCCTGTTTTACATTTTGAATGGACAATTTTCATGCCTTTATCAATAGAAGCATTAAAAAGTAAATCTAAAAAAGAAAGTTCACGCATAAATTTTTTGTCGCCTGCTGCACTATTTCTTATTAATGCTAATTCAGCGTTATATTGACCTGTTTCAGCATTTATTAATTTAAAACAGGAGTAAAAAACAATTTTTTCATCCACTGAAATAATAATTTGGCGGTAATTATCAGAAGCTTCTGCTTTTGAAATGACCCCTTTAAATACATTTATCCATTTGTTAATAATTTCTGTTTCATCAAGTACAGATTCTAGGTTGTAGACTACTGCTAGCAGATCTTCTTTCATATCAATGATAAAATCATTAACGCTTACAGAAAGCGGTGACTCAATTAGTTTAATTATCATGGCGTCACCGTTATTTTGATTTTATTTCCCTCTAATAAAAGTCCTCTTACTTGTCTTAAATTAGAAGGATTACTATTAGTTAATTCGTTAAAAGAGCTTCCAACGTTATACGGTACGCAAAATCTTGTGTCATCGACAATACCATTTTCATCAACAGTACCAGATACTCCATCGTAATCAGGAGCTGTTTGAGTGGAACTCATTCCAAACTTACTGTGAGACTTTGTAATGTCAACAACACGCACATCATTATTAGGATTATTGTTTGCTACTCCATTTGCGTCATATATTGGATCAATATATTCACCTTGTATTCGCATTGAAGTAAAAAAACCGAAAGGTGCGTCAGTATAAGATAACTCTAGCCCAACAGTTTGATGGTCAAGAAACATTTTAAAACCTGTTTCCGATGCACTGAGTAAAGTTAATGTGTTCATCATAGAAACAAGTCTTACCGGTTGGCTAACTACTGAAGATGTTTCCCACAACAAATCCGAATTAGTTATGATAGTACCTTGTGGATATGGCTCTTGTGGTACTCCTAGACCTCCTCCCAGCACTGGAACGTTTGTGAAATAAAAATTAAATCCCGACATAACTTGGCCATTTTTATTTACCCAAAGGGTATTCTCAACCGAGTAAATCATTTCAGGCGTAAAGATTAAATCACTAGCGTGATCACTTAATTCAGTAAATATTGGAGTAACGTAATCAATTGCAGGTTTAACTGCGTATTCAATATCTAGTTTAGAATCTGGCAACATTTATAAAACCCAATTATTTAAATAGCTACGCCGCATTTGCCAGAAGCAGTGGGATACCATTTTTTACGTTGTTGTTCAAAAACATCACGTTTTTCATCGTTAGTTAACGCAGCTTCTTTAATAGCTAATTCGCAATAAGCGCCTTCAAATATACGATCACTGCCATAACTTTCAGTGTTATATCCCGTACTTAAACGATTACGCAATGCTGTAGTAAGATTCAACGTATCGCTGACCTTAAATCCATTAACCCAAAGCTCGCTAGTTGATGTATCACCTGCGTGCCATTCCAATAAATAAGTGCACGCTTGCCCTATTACAATTTCAGTTTCATGCTTAGTTGAGCCAAATATAGAAGTACCTGCTCCCATTGCAACACTGTTCCAACCACCTGCCCCGTCAATCATTAAAAGATTAGCCCCTGCAGAATTACTTAAAATACTCGCGTCATCGTAATTAGGCACACCAGGCCACGGAGTAAAATCCAAAACACAGGTGACAATTACAGTAATAGTTCCTGCAGCAGGTAAACTATCAGCAAAACTGATCCAATCTCCTTGCGTTACATCTGCAACACTGGATCTGTACGGATTATTGCGTAACTGTACAGCCCGCTTTCTATTAATCCGCCTATTACCCCAAGTAGGAGATCCACCAATACTTTCTAAATCTGTTTGAGTAATTTGGTTTTTAATGCTTAATAACAAATTAGTATGATCAACTTCACACGCATCCGGTAAACTAAAATCAAACCAACTTTGTAGTCCTAAATCACTTAATTTAGTAATTGCCATAATTTTTCTCGTAATCAAAAGCAAATAGTCGTAACAAGAAATTAATCATCACTCGAAAGTAACTACGACGTTTAACAGTTGGGTCTTTTTTACAAGTGGAGTCAACGCTGTAATAAAATCTTCTGGAAACGGTACGTCAACGTAAACTAATTCAGACCATTCTGACATTTGGTTTTGTACATCAAAAGTTCTAATAGCCACAGCTACAGAAGCTTTACCATCATCAATAACATCTGCTTTAGAAACTTTAATAGCGCCTTGAATAACAGCTGACGTATCATTAGGCGCTACATCCCAACATTGTCCACAAGTAGCTACATTTTTGCTGGGTATTGTGTCGACTCCACTAGCTTGAACACCCACTATTTGATATTTGCTAATATCTTGGGCAGCTAATGCGCTTCCATCTTCTCTATTAACAGGTGTAACCCAACTAGTTTGTATTTTTATAGAGCAAGTTAGTGATTCAACGTCGCAAACCGGTGCGCTTAGCGTTTTCGGACTCAAACTTGCACATAGCAGAGCTATGATAGGTCCTACGCATAGCCAACTCTTTATTTTGTTTAATTTCATCTATTTGCTCCGCTATTGATTTATTTCGTTTAGCAATAACTATTGCTAATTCTTCTGGCGTGCTTCGCACATTATTAGCTTTCAAGATTGTTGTTCTTTCCATCGCTGCGCAAAAAATCCCCATGTTTGCGTTGTGCAAAACCTTCTAAATTTCCCACTCTTTGAGAAAGTGTAACAATGCTCTGCATTGCTTCTCGGTGCTGCTCTTCACAGCTACCTAACTTTCTCTCAGTGTGGGCAATTCGATCTTGCAAACTAGCTTGATTATTTTTCCATAGCGCAACCATGCCAGCCGCTAAAGCCATCACTATCGCGCTGGCTGCTTCAAACAAATAATTTTCCATGCGTTTAATCATCTTTGTTTGAAGCATTACGGAAGTTCTGACCAACAAGATTAATCAGCATTCGGACACCAGGTATGGCTTTTTGTACCTTTAATGGGACATAAGCCGCTAGTGCTGCACCGCCGCCCATAGTCGATAAAATGCCCATCACTAAATCTAAATAATCCCAACGATGTAACGTACCCGTAGTTTCTAAACTTTGGCCAAAAACAGCTACAGGGGCTGTAACTAATACTGCAATCAATAACATTTTCATAAGTAATTCCTTAGTAAACTTAATAATTAAGCATCGCCTTATAGCTATGCTTACACGGTAGATGAGATCACCTCCTCGACTTACATAATGGATCTGATTAATAGCCTGATTTTCTAGGTGACGGTTTTTTAACAGAAGGTTTGCTGCTAGAATTTTTAGCTGCTCGCTGCCCACGTTTTGGCTTAGATCTTGGTTTATTCATAAAATAAGTTTCCTGTTACAACGACTTTGATAGCGCGTTACAGAGACTGTAATTCATCAATTTTTATTTTTCTGAAGAAATTTTTCTTTTGTCTATTTAATTTATATTTGGAGCCAAAATATGCAGTTAGACCACGATATTATTGAACGCTGTTTAACAAAAGAGCCTATTAAGGCAAAAGATTTAGCTACTAAAATAGCAAAAGAACATTTTAAAGTGTTTGGAGAAGCGGCTATCAACTTAGGCCCTCATGCTATTTACACGGCATTGCACCGATTAAGCATTCGTGGCTACCTACATAAAAGCAAATGCTCTATTGAGCGTTGCGTTTATTTTGCGTATAAACTACCTTTTTCAACAGAATCTGCTTCAGAACGGTCTAAACAAGCAATTCAAACTCCTGAAGCGTTTACAGCTCTACGATGTATGCCTGGGACAGCTGCAGGACACGCACGACTGCCGTACGCATCTGAGCTACACGATCCATCAACTATTTATCCCAAGACGCTACACGCCGCTTTTCAGCGTAATACGCGTACTCACAATGATCTTCACCCAACAGAAAATCAATCACTTTCCGGAATGCCCCCCAAAAGAGCTGATGACGTAGACGATAGGCTCTGGAACTGGTAGCTTCATCAGGATTACCTCCTAAAAAAACGTTTAATCCCTGCGTTAACCAAATTAAAATATTCCAAAAATACTGCTTCATAGTGACCAAGTGCTCCCGTTAAATAGTGTTGCGTCATCCGCAACAGGTAATGTTGCTTTTAAGCTGGCTGCGTACACATGTAAATTAAGTGATCTTGTCCCTCTGGCTACTAAAATAGCGTCATACAGCTCTTGTAGCTCTGCTTTTGTTAACGGCAATACAGTATTGTCAGATAAAGTCCAATCTAACGTAGTAATGTTCAGTGAATCCCACAAAAACAATGCATTACTCATACGAGAATCTGCCTTTTCGTCACAATCTACAGTGACTGTGCCTAAACTAAACGTGACTTCTACTGGCAAAATTTCTTTAACGTCACGAATAGTATTAATACTGTCTCGTTGTGCACGGTTTTTATCGTTATGTAGAGCTAATTTCATAGTGCTTGTACCGTTAAAATGGTGTCTTTAAAATGAATATTAGTAAGATTAAGCAGGTAAGTACCTGCTAAATCTACAGAAAATTCCACAACACCACTATTTTTAATAACATTACCTGATGCGTCTAAAGTAGGATTTGCAATTTCAGATTGCCCGTTCACTGTTAATTTTGTTTCTAAAGGCAATTCAGAAATTATAAGAGTGTCTATTCCATCTGCAGCAATAGTTATATTGCCTGAAGCATCAGAAACAACATTTACCGTGTAGCTAATTAATGGTTTATTTATTAAACGGTCTAAATTAACGTCAAATATTTGATTGTTTATATCAACTATTCCTTTTTTAACTTTACGGCCAGTAGTTGCTTGTCTATTTGCAACTGCAGCTGTCCCGTGTAACTTCATAACAATTAAGCCAGTTGTTTCTTGATAAACATAATAATGATCCATTATTTTTTTGTCTCCAAACACAAAGCATTCAAAGTAATGTTAAATTCAAAGCCAGCATTTACGCGCCTGCTAGTCCCAAAAAGCCCTACTTTTATTCTAATTTCATCTGCGTAAAGGTGGCCATTTTCCAAAGATTTCCATTGATTTAAATCTGGAGTAAAATTAAATAGTTTTGTTGATTCACCAAAATGCTCTCTAGAAATTCTGTACGGAGAATAATCATGTAAATTAACGTACCCTTGCATTTGTCCTAAATAGTTATTAATTGTTGGTGCTACAGGATGTTCGTAACTTACAGACATACCTAGATTTAATCCTCCAGAAGCCTGTGTGCCTTTAATATCCGTAAAATTTTGAGAAACCCCTTCAGTTAAAGTTCGACTCAAGAAAAAACTTATTGGCGCTCCTGTTACAGGCAGTATAAAGTCCATTAACCATCCACCACCATTAAACAAATAATCAATGGAATTAGGCGTAGTCAATGCACCTCTTGTTAACGTTACTTGAGGCATAGTAACTAAAGTTGGTACTACAACAGCTTGGTTAGCAATTTGTAAAGTATCTACACTTAAATTACTAATGTACGTTTGTTTGTTTGCGGCAGTTAATTTTAATGCCAAAGGCGGTCTATACTCCACAGGATAAAGATTACCTGCGGCATCATAAGACGCGTTAATATTTAACTCAGTTAAACTTAAATTTTTAATTGCCATTCTTTGCATCCAGCCGTCAGCATCTACTTGGTAGCTTTCTACAGTCGGATTAGGCACGATTACTCGAATACGCCCACGCGTGGATCGAGGATAATCAGCAGACCATGAATAAGGCCCTAGTGTTACTCTGTTCCAAACCCCGCTACTGTTACTAGCAGAAGTAGATTCCCATGTGTCGGCACCAGATGCATAACTTGCGGTATCAACCGTTCTATCTAAACCTGCCTCCAAAAAAAGCCTAAGTTTTGATCCTCGTGTATCAAATTTATTTCCATACACTTCAGTAGCAGACGAACCACCATTACTTTCCCAAATATCAAAACTAATTAAATATTCTTTTTTTGAATCAAAAAGAATGTCTAATTGATCTACCTCTCCAAAATAAGCTTGGCTCTGTCCTGTAGATCTTTTGCCTATTAACCACGCTTCTGATGGCGTTGGTGGAACAACACTGTTATCCAGTAATTTTTCAAAAACTAACCGACTTTTAACGCCAGGCACAAACGTCATGCTTACTTCAAAACCTTGATCACTACCACCTTGTGGGTAGCCGCCCTCAGAAGATGCACTCCCTCTATTAGCACCGCTTAGTGCTTTCCACGTTCCTGTAGCCGGAGCATTGTTGTAATTGACTATAAATTCTGTGACGGCTCCTGAACCGCCTTGAAAATCAGTAGGACTAATATTTAAATCTGTTGATGGCGCATCGACACCATTAGTAACGGCTGATTCAGACGTCCACGGAGGAACCCAATAATTAATTGGATTCCCATTACTATCATAACCGTAACCTCCATCAACAAGCGTTACGTCCCACGTATCAATATTATCTGTCGGCAGTATTCCAAATAAAATTTCATAATTATTAAAATTATCGTCAGCTATGGCATCAGTTAGTCGAGCCGGTAACAAATTAGGAATTAATGCGCTTGTGCCATCAACGCCAACGTTACCTTGAGGCGCAAAATGTACATCGGTAAACACTTTAATGTTTGCAGCAGACAACTGAGTAGTGTTTTTATAGCCAATACTGGAATCAAAATGAAATTTCTTTCCAGGCCCTACTTCAACAGTACGCATGACTACGCCATTATGTAAATAACGTACTTTATCGTTGTCATACGTAATAGAAAATACGTCGTTAACGCTGTAATAAGGTATAGCTGGAACTAAACTTTGCCAAACACCACTTTCATAAGCTGATAGATTTCCTTGTGAACGAATATTCCAAGCAAAATCTAATGTTGCGTACCCACTGTTAGTAACATCAGAAGTTTCATTTAAAGCCACCATATACGCTACATCGGTAGTTAATGTTTTAAATGTTAAATAACAACCACCTTCGTAAGAATTAGTAGAGTGAACAGATGAGTTCCAAGATGTAGACGTTGAAATTTTATTGACTGCTCCAGTTGCATCCATTTCAGCATTAATAAAATTTAAATCTAAGCCACCGCCTCTTAGTCCATCAACTCCATCTTCGCCATCTTCGCCATCGGTTCCTTCAAATTTAACAAATATAGAATTTGATAAATTAAGATCATTAATTGATATAGGCGCACTGCCCGTCCATTCGTAAAAAGTTACATATTGATGTTCAAACGGAATAAACGATAAGTTAGAATTTTCTGTACTGGAAGTTCCGTCTATTGAATAAACAGGTTTTACACCTGAGTTTGTTGGCGTAGATCCATCTTCTCCAATAAATCTTACAAAGCCACTGGCAGGTATCTCGCCTATTAATGGAACGCTGCCGGTGTATTCATGATACTTAACAAATTGTCGCGTGCCTTGTGTAAAACTTTTATCAGTTCCGGATGAATAACTAGCATAAACAACTTTTACGCCTGTACCATCTGTACCATCTTCTCCTCTAATTTTTGCCCAAGTGTAATTTGATGGATTAGCAGAATCTGTTATTACGGTATCAGTGTAACTACCAATGTAAGTAGCGCCTGCAGGATCTTGACTAAAGTTAGTACCTGTAGCACTTGTTCCATAAGCTAAATGTAAATAAGCGTTAGTTCCATCATCACCATCATCGTATTCAACACCTTTTTCAGGCACAAATTTAGTAGCTGCACCATATGTATACACTGAAGCATTTCCAGCTTTTGTGCCGGATCTTACGTATAAATCTCCAACAGCAAATTCATCGTGCCAATTATTTGACCCATTGAGACTGTACTCCAATTTAATCGACGTGCCGTTAATACCATCAGCAGCAATATGAAATACATGTATTTCTTTAATTGCGCCGCCATCACCATTGCTTGACCAAATACTAATTTCATTAGAGCCAGCAATTAAGTTAGTTGCTGTAAAAGAATACATTTGTGTAGCATTATTAGGGCCGAGCATTGTGCCCAATTGAGTACCATTCAATCCTACAATAGCACCGCTTTCTGCATCAAAAGCTAAAACTTTTATTAAACATTTTCCACTTTCTGTTGAAGTAAAAGTATATTTATCTCCGCCAGCATAATCTGTGTTTGTAGGCCAAGTGTTATTACCTCTCCAAGTAAATATAGACGGATCAACAGCGTTAAAATAATCAACGCCTAATTGCGGAGTAGTTCCATCAGTGCCTGAAAATTTTACGTAAGTTAAACCATCAGGAATATCATCATTATTAGCAATACGGGTTTCTGTCCATTCATACAGATTGACGTACTCTAGCCCAGCAAGAAACGTTATTGATTTGTTAAAACCATTTGCATTTTCAGCAAAAAAAGTTTGCACTCCTGAGTTAGTAGGTGTGCTGCCATCTTCTCCAATGTATCTTACAAACCCACTACTAAATACATCATCATCATCTAGTGAAGGCGCAGTGCCCGTATATTCATGGTATTTTACAAATTTAAGATTGTCAGCAGCAGTAAACGATGCATTAGCACCGTTTTCAGAAGAAGCATATGCTATGGCTATTTGAGCACTAGATCCATCAGACCCATCAGAAATGTCAATAGATCCGTTAGAGTCATTAAATGTTATGGTTGTTACGCCGTTACTAGTGCTAGTGTTTGCAATAGATACGCTACTGCCAGGATTACCTTGAACACCTGCTTTTGATTTAGTAATTGTTTGAGTTTTTGTAGTCTCAAACGCTACGCCAGATAAATTTTTGCCAGTAATTGTGTATTCAACAGTAGCAACATCTGCTGTCATAGCACTAAAGTCAGCGACTCTAGCGGCTCTAGGTCCTGTTTGGCTTATAGCATTTATTGTTATTCCTGTTGCAGCAGCAACAATAGTGTAATGCCCAGTAGTTGTACCAACTGCATCGTAATCTAATTGTTCTGCGCCGTCATACACTCGAATAATTGTACCTGATCCCAAGTAATCACTAGAATCTACACTGCCTGCAGCATTAGCAGGCACTGTATGTACTTCGTTGCTTAAAACAATTGTTAAAGCATTATCGCCTGGATTACCATCATCACCTGGCGCACCGTCAGTGCCATCAGTTCTTTGCGCGTAAATAACAGGAGACGACCACGTAGTAGTAACCGCAGAATCTGTGCTAGCGCCACTAAATAATCCTACTGAAGCATAAATAATTTCATTATTTGCAGAAATTGCAGGAATAGAAGTACTCCAACCACTAGGAGCAGTAAGTGTACTATTAGTAAAATTATATGATCCAGTAGTAGGCGTATTAGCAGTAACAGCTTTTTTAAAGATAGTAATTTCTGCAAAAACACTACCATCAACTTGATACGGCGTTTCCCACACATAGTCATTGCTATCTACAGCAGTTGTGCCTTTGCTTGCCCAAAGAAAGCCAGCTGAATTTGATGGAGAATCTGCCCAATCAGTTGGTATGGATGAAGAAGTTTCTGGCGTACTAGGTGCAGTAGCAGCTCTTTGAAAAATTATATTAACGCTAGCGCCGTTAAGTCCGCTATTACCTACTTCGCCTTTAAAACCTTTTCTTAAAATGTCCTGAATTGACGGCGTATCGTCAACCATTGCATCTACACGTGGTTGCCAAAACCAAACTTCATCTGCAACATCACGTGCATTATAATATTGATAAGCCCTGCAGTTACTTTCAAGAGCAGTGTCTAACCATTTAAAAGTTTTAAATCCGGTAACACCAGCTACTTTTTGTCCGCTAGCTACATGGTACATTTCTGTAGTTAAATGCGGTGTACCTACAGTGTCACTAGGAAAAACGTAACCAACAATTAAATACCATTCATCATTTGTAGGTAAAGTTTCTCCTGTCCAAAAATACGGATTAGTTGTCCCATCAGTTGCAGTGTTTGGCGCTATTTCTATTATGCAATCACTAGCTGAGCTGCTATATCCGTGCGTTCCCCAATATTTTCCGCCATCTAAATCAGTATCTTGTTTTATAAATATTGAATATCTATACAGCTTAGTATGATCTATAGCAAACCTAGCAGAATTAAATCCTCCGTCAGCATCATTGTCTGTTAAATCTAAAGGTGCAGTGTCTCCGTGAGTGTGTCCATTAATAGCTTTCCAAATTACAGATTTTCCGCCAAAAGCGTCAATATCTATTTCTCTTACATCTGCGCCATCATTAGTGTTTTCACTAGTGTTCCAAAAATCTATAGCACCTGAGCCTGCTGTAAACGGTTTGTACTGCGCAGTTAAATCAGTTTTAGTAAACGGGTTATCCCCCGTTTCTCCTGTTACGCCAGGTTTAACGCCAAAAATAGTATATGTGTCAGTGTCTAAGATTTCTGTATCACTATCTTCTGTCAGCTCAACAGTAATAACGTCAGGTAGAGCAGCATACGTAGTAGGCGGCGTGTACGTATAAGTAGCTGAAGTGCTTTTAGCTTGTGCTTCAATACCATTAACTTTAAACGTGTATTTAGCCGTACCTTCTGTGTTAACTGAAGTAGCCGTTACTACAAAATTTGCACTAGGAGATGGCGTATTACCTTCTGAATCATAAGCAATTGCTTGTGTTGGCGCAGACAAAGACACGCTTCTTGCGTTGCTTACTGCACCGTCTGTACCGTCATTAATAACTATTGTGCTGCCATCACTAAACGTGACAGTTGTTACGCCATCAACGCTTACAGTGCTACTAATAGATATGCCTGGATCACCTTTTTTACTAAAAATATCCCAGTAAGTATTAGCAGTGCCATCACCACTTGGCGTTGTATTAGCTGCAGCTTCAGCTACATGATTTAAAATACAAATATATACTTCGCTTTCGTAAGTGACCATGTCGCCAACTACATAATCTGCTGTAGTCAGGTATAAGCCACGAAAAAAATTACGTGTAGCGTCATTAGCTGGCTTGCCTGTACCTCCAATATCACTCCAAGCTTGTGCAGAGTTAGCAATAGCGTCTGAAGGATCACCGGCTTGAAGTATTGTTGTACCGTCAGAAGCATAAATAGTTATTGCTGCTGCTTCGATGCTGCCTGAACGATCTATCTTCCAGCCAGTAAATTGACTACCTGGGTCATTATTGTAATCTACAGATTGAATAGACTTAATAACAGCTTCATTAATATAAGTTATGCCGCTGTCGACTATAAAAGGATTAACACTATTTGGATTAGTAGCTGAATTGTACGTATCAGAGTCTCTAATAACAAAACGATTAGCATCAACAATAAACTGAGATACTGCGCCAGTTACATTGCCGTTAACATCATAAACAGCTTCGCTAGATAGCCCAAATCCCGTCATAGCGCCGTTATTATCAATCTTTACGTAATACTCTCCACTAATACCATCAGCTACTTCAGACAATATTTCAATAGAAGCAGTATTGTCACCTAAAGTAGTTTGTTGCGTAACAATAGATTGGGAAAGCGCATTGTAATCAGTCGCTCTTGTTGTAATTTCTTCTTGCCATATTGATGCTGAATATTCAGTATCTTCATTTACTTGCGCAATAAGATTAGTTAGCGTAGTTACATCAGTATCTCGATTTGTTTCATTTAATAGAATTGTGTCTTCTAAAATATCTATTTTTCCAATAGATTCTTGCAAATCTAATGCTAATTTAGACGCATTTATATCTGCACTTAATGCATCAAGAATAGATACTTTTTTTGGTTGTGCAGTAGCCCAAGCAGGTCCTTGAATTTCTCCAATATACCCATTGACTGCACGCACAGCTACCCAATAAAAATAAGTTGTAGGTAAACTTACGTCTAAAAAATCTGTTATTGAATCTGATGAAGTAATTTTAAAAGTATCAGCGTCATCGTAAATGTTAGTTGTTGACCGATATACAATAAAATGAGCAACAGTTTCTGGATTAACTGCAGGAAAATCCCAGCTTATACGAATCCCTTCAAAAACTGGCGTTGCTACTAATTGTGAAGGATTACTTGGATCTCCAGGTGAAGGGGTATTTCCAGACCCTGTTCCGCAATATAAAACCATGTGCTACCTATAAGTAAAAGTATTTGCAGTGTTATACCTAATGCAGAATTACTTTTCTTATCTTTTCTACTGGGGCCTCCGGCCCCTTCTACGCAAAAATACAAATACTATTATTTACTCACTTTTGAGGGCTTTATGACTTCTCCTATTACTCAAGATGCACACTCTTACGTGTGGGCATCAGGCATTTATTTAGAATATCCATTACCGCTTAATTTTCGAGATTGGAATCAAAAACAGATTGAGCAGTACTGTTTAGCCAATGCTTGGGCAAAATTTAAATTTGAAGACGGTAAAGCCGTTTTTGAAGTTATTACAAATCTTGCAAACAAAGATCCTAGACTACAAAAAAACGTTAACTAATTGAATATTAAGGAGTTATTATGCAACAAGAATGGATCAATTTAGCTAAATACCTTATTGACGGTGGTTACACTAAAAATCAATTTGAGTACTGGAAACGCCATGGTTCACACCCTATAACACTAGGAAAACATTATGTTTCAGGGTCTAATGGCAGCTCAGTCAACATAAGGAGCATGGATCAATGGTGGAGCGAAGGTGGCCCATATGCATCGACGAACATCGTGGAAAACCGCGAGTTAGAATCCGCAAAAACGGTAAACTTGTCTTCAACCAAACGCTCAATGTCAACATTAACACCAAGAGTGGTATCGCCAAAGCGATTAAGCTAAGAGACGAAGTTAAACACCGCCTTAAATTTGGCATTGCTTTAAATCAAGAAGAAATTACTCAAGTACATTTGTTTCATATTGCTGCGCAAGAGTACCTTGATGATTTAGGCGGTTCTTACTCTAGTCACTTAGATTACGAAAGCAGCATCAACAGTTGGTGGATGCCCGCATTTGGCAATCATTTAGCTGAAGAGATCACAACAAAAGAAATTAAAAAAGTACTAGATGCGCGTCAAGTTGCTGGACGTAAAGTGTCTCGCAAACGAAAAAAGAATGCTTTGATTCCATTACGTGGGATATTTAATCATTTAGGTATCAAGCCAAACCCTGCTGATTTTCATCTCAAAAAAAGCGATAAAGACCAAAAAACCCCTGTAGATCGCTATTTACCCGAAGAACGTAGTCGTTTGTTGTCTGCACTTAAAGATGAGCATTTAGTTTACTTTGCAATACTTCTTGGTTGTGGCCTTAGACCTGCTGGTGAGGTTTTAGCACTGCAGTGGAAAGATTACAACGGTAAGCAATTGCACGTCAGCAAGACCATTACACGGCGTCGAATCAAGTATTCAACTAAAACTTACGTATCTCGTAAAGTTGCTGTGCCTACCTGGGTACAAGAACTATTGAATGAGCACCCTACTCGTTTTAAAAACAGTTATATCTTTTTAAACAAGTTTGATAGTTTTTACTGTGATGCTGATAATTTCAATAAAGCTTGGAAGCGTGCGCATACGGTTACCGATACTGCGTATCGGATACCGTATACGTGCCGCCATACACGAGCAGCAGAGCTATTATCTATTGGAATTGCTCCTGCAGAAGCAGCAAAACAGCTAGGACACTCATTGCAGATGTTTTTAGCTACGTATTCAGAATTTATTGACGAATATTGCTCAGAACAAGATCCTTTAAGATTTGAAGGAATAGCCCCTCAAATTCAGAAAGTGTCCCAAAAGTGTCCCAAAAACAAAATTGCTTCTATTGAGTCAAAAAAAGATCACTAAAACAGGTACTTACAAGAAGATATATGGCGGACCGGACGGGACTCGAATCCGTTTTTACCCATTTCAGCACAGTACAACAAATTATAAAAACCTTTATATAACAACAGCATAGGCTTCCTGCCCTGTGTTGCAATTTGCTCAATCATTTTCAAAGTGTCCCAAAAACTGTCCCAGAATTATTGCTCTGGAGTGTAATTGTGGCTGCTTAAATTTTTTCAGAAAACTTATTAGACGCTTGTTAGTGTCTGCTTCCCACAAAAAGGAACCCTCCTATGTTTAAAGATTTTTCCCAATTATGCGAAAACAACCCCAATTGCCTTAACCAAAAAACTGACTTAACTCCTTATTGCTTTGAATGTGAATCTCAAAATTCGCCTGTTGAGCTGTGCGAACAAGATTTTCAAGACGATGCTCGCTTGCAATCCAAAATTAACGCTTGGTTTGACGACTCTGACAGCAGTTCTGTTAAACGCGCTCCTGATTTTTTAAAAGCAGCTGCCGGCCACATGGAAGATCGTGCAATTACGTACGACAACCCAGCTGGTGAACGTTCTATGGCTGCTGCAGTGGCTGCATTTAACGCAGTTACTGGTGATGGTCAAATGAGCAGTGAAGAGCGTGGCTGGCTATTTATGACCTTGTTAAAGGCTGTGCGTACCCAACAAGGCGGCTATCGAGAAGACAATTACGAAGACGGTGCTGCGTATTTTGCATTAAGTGGCGAAGCTGCTGCAGCTAATCGAGCTAAAACTACTTCTACTTTTTCTTAAGGATTTTTATGACTGCTTACACCGGCACATCTAATGTTCCCCTGTCAGTAGCTGTATTCCTAGCTACTGATCATTACGATCACGACCCTAACACTATCTCAGCAACTCGGTTATTGAAGTCAGTTAGACAAACTGTACTTTCTAATCGAGTAGCCGAAGAAGATGCCAATACTGAATTGATGAGCTTATTTAAATCTCGTATTGGCACTGCAATACATGACGGCATTGAGAAAGCCTGGTTAGGTAATTATCAAAACGCTATGCGCTTGTTAGGGCATTCAGACGAATTAATTCAACGCGTTAAAGTTAATGCTACTGATCTAGAGCCAGAAGATATTCCTATTTATATGGAACAACGCTATTACAAAGATTTTGAAGGGAAGCGTATATCAGGAAAAGTTGACTTTGTATGTAACGGCAGACTTGAAGATTTTAAGTCTACCAGTGCCTATACATGGAGTGCTGCTAATAAAGACGAAGATTATCAGCTACAAGGAAGTATTTATCGCTGGTTAGCTCCAGAAATAATTACTGATAACGTATTTGCTATTCAATTTTTATTTACCGATTGGAAACCTGCTTTTGCAGCAAGTGACCCTAAGTATCCTCCTAATCCTGTAATGGAACGCATAATTCCATTACTTTCTTTAGAAGAAACCGAACAGTACGTGCGCAAAAAACTAGCCACAATAGAAAAGTTACATCATGCCGCTGATGAAGACATTCCATTGTGTAACGACAGTGAATTGTGGCGCAAAGCACCCGTGTACAAATACTTTAAAAATCCAGCTAAAACCAATAGAAGCACTAAAAACTTTCCTAATTCAGCTGAAGCATATATGCGTCTGCATGAAGATGGCAATGTTGGCATTGTTAAAGAAGTACCTGGAAAAGTTATTGCGTGTAACTACTGCAATGCGTATTCAGTGTGCAAGCAAAAAGATTCTTACTTAGCTAATGGCTCACTTTAATTTAAGGAATTATAAATGAAAAAACGATTAAAGCCTGTAGAAGAAATGACTTTTCATCCAATACAGGAAAAGTTAGTAGACATTTTGTGCAAGAAAACTCAAAACACTAACCCATTATTTTTTCGTATATCTGTTGCATATTATTTTGCGACAGTAGCTTCAATGATGCGAGCTAGTGTTGCCACATTAGATGGCGCTGACGTTCCTATTAATATGTATACCATTAATCTTTCAACCTCTGGCAGCGGTAAAGGCGTTTCTACAAACTTTATGGAAGATAAAATTATTAATCAATTTGAGCATAATTTTCTTCAATTAACTATGCCTTTAATGGCACAACAAAACTTACCTGTTGTTGCTAATCAACGTGCTCACAAAAAAGGTACTGATCCAGACACAGAGCTGGAACGTGCTGAAAATGAATATCACGACATAGGCGATTTTGTGTATAGCTTTGATTCAGGTTCTGGCCCTGCAATTAAATCTGCAAGACATAAAGCTCTGTTAGCTGGCGTAGGCGCATTAAATTTGCAAGTTGATGAAATCGGTTCTTATTTAACTTCCAATGGTGAAGCATTTAATACATTTTTAGAATTATATGACGTAGGCAAAATTAAAGGTAAGTTGACTAAAAACAGTAGCGATAACAAACGCGTCGAAGAAATTAAAGGCTCTACTCCAACTAACATGATGTTGTTTGGTACACCTAGTCGCGTATTTAACGGTAGTAAAACTGAAGACGAATTTTTTGTAATGATTGACACAGGTTACGGTCGACGGTGTTTCTTTGGCTATTCACGCCATCACAGTAGAAACTTAAACCAGACTCCTGAAGAAATTCTTAAACAAAGAAGAAACAACACTACTACTGCTGAAATTGATGCTATTTCTACTGCTATAGGTAAATTAGCAGACCCTAGCTACGTAAACAAATCAATTTCTGTTTCAGAAGAAGTTACTTTAATGCTTATTGAGTATCAACTTGAATGTGAACAAATAGCTGATCAGTTGCCTGAACACGAAGAAATGCGAAAAGCTGAAATATCGCATAGATGGTGGAAAGTTTTAAAACTTGCTGGCGCTTATGCTTTTATTGATGACGCTCTTGAGTTAAGCGAAGATCATTTGTATTACGCAATCAAATTAGCAGAAGAATCAGGTGCTGCTTTTGCAAGTTTGTTAACACGCGACAGGCCCTACGTTAAGTTGGCTAAATACATAGCCGATGTAGATAGAAGCATTACTCAAGCTGACTTAGTTGAAGATTTGCCTTTTTATCGTGGCTCTGCAGCACAAAAAAACGAGATGATGCAATTAGCAATTGCTTACGGCTATCAAAACAATATTCTTATTAAAAAAGCATTTGTTGATAGCATTGAGTTTTTACGTGGCGAATCACTTAATGCAACTAATCTTGATGCTATTCGCCTTAGTTATAGTACAGATATAGCTAAAGGATATAGAAACGAAACAGCTCCTTTTGATCAGTTACACCTGTTAACTCAAAATCCAGGTATGCACTGGGTTAATCATCATTTAGCAAATGGTCATCGTAAAGAAGAAAACATTATATCGGGCTTTAACATAATTGTAATTGACGTAGACAAAGGCATTAATTTATCTACTGCGCAATTATTATTAAAAGACTATAAAGCTTTGTATTACACCACTAAGCGACACACTAAAACAGAACAGCGTTTCCGTATTGTTATGCCTATTAATTATGAGTTAACACTAGATGCAAAAGATTATAAAGACTTTATGAGTAATTTGTTTCAATGGCTTCCTTTTGAAGTAGACGAAGCAACTAATCAACGCGCAAGAAAGTGGTTATCTAATAATGGTCCTTATTATTATCAAGATGGCGAAATCTTAGACGTCTTACCTTTTATACCTAAAACCAGTAAAAACGAAAAGTTTAAAGACCAATTTAAAGATCAAAAATCTTTAGATAATCTTGAACGTTGGGTTATTAACAATACTGGAGATGGAAATCGTAATAATCAATTACTGCGTTACGCTTACGTATTAGTTGATGCAGGTTATGATTTTGAAAACATACGTCAACGCGTTATGAGTCTTAATGAAAAGCTTGTCGATAAATTAGACGAAGCCGAAATTCTTGGCACCATCATGGTTACTGTAGGCAAAAAACTTTCGTCTATTTAAGCATTGGGGACTCCGTCCCCTTTTGCGCAAAATCATTCAATTTATTGGAGACATCATGTCAACTTATATAAATGACCACCTAGTTTTATTAGGCGGCAAATCTACAACTGGGAAATCACATTCTCTTATGGGATTAGAAAATCCAGAAGGCGTAATGTATTTAAATTGCGAGGCAGGTAAACGATTACCGTTTCCAGCTAAATTTTTAAAAGGTCCTGACGGAAACGTAGGATTTACCATTACTGATCCATTCCAAGTTTATGAAGCGTTTGAACGCGCAGAAACAATGCCTGACGTACATACTATTGCTGTTGACTCACTTACTTATCTTATGGATATGTACGAATCTGACTACGTATTATCATCAACAAATGGCATGAAAGCTTGGGGCGAGTTTGCACAATACTTTAAAAATCTTATGCAAAAGCATGTAGCAACTTCAAGTAAAACAGTTATCTTTACAGCACATGTTTTAGATAATCTAAATGAATCTGAGCACATAATGGAAACAAAAGTTCCTATTAAAGGCTCTTTAAAAAATAACGGCATTGAAAGTTACTTTTCAACTGTTATTTCTTCTAAAAAAGTAAAGCTAAAAGATTTAGAAGGTTACGAATCTAAGTTGCTTAACATTACAGAAGAAGAACGCATTCTAGGTTTTAAATACGTATTTCAAACTAAATTAACTAAAGACACAGTTAATGAGCGTTTACGTGGACCATTAGGAATGTTTACTACCAATGAAACGTTTATTGATAACAATTTGCAACATGTTATTACGCGTTTAAATGAATATTACGTTTAACTTTAACCAACCAAAGGTATTTTAATCATGACAAATCCATTTGCAAATTTAACTACTACTGAAACAGAAACTGACTACATTCCTAGTAGCGGTCCTTTAGATTCAGGCATTTACGAAAGTACTATTACTATGGCCTATCAGGGCGTAAGTAAAAACGGTGCAGCTTTTATAGCATTAACTCTTGAAAGTAACGGACGTACGCATTCTGAAAAAGTATACGTTACATCCGGTGATGCAAAAGGCAACAAAGCTACTTATACAGATAAAAAATCAGGCAAAGAAAAACCATTGCCAGGTTATCTATTAGGCAGTTCGTTTGCTAACTTAGCTGCTAACAAAACATTACAAGACCTCACTACTGAAGAAAAAATCGTTAACATTTACGATTACGAACAAAAGAAAGACGTTCCTACTAAAGTTCAAGTTTTTGTTGATTTGCTGGATGCCCCAGTTATTGTTGGCTTAGTTAAAACTATTGTAGACAAAACAGAGCTGAACGACAGCGGTGCTTACGTGGCTACAGGTGAAACAAGAGAGCAAACGCAAATAAATAAAGTTTTTCGTGCTAGCGATAAAAAAACTGTTGCAGAAGCTTTAGTTCAAGACTCAGAAGCCAATTACATCAAAAACTGGGAAAAACGGTACACAGATACCTTAAAAGACAACTCTACAAAAAACGTAGCAGGCGTCCAAGGCGCTCCAGCTGCACCAGGAGCAACGCCTAAACCTTCTCAGAGCCTTTGGGGATAGTAATGGCAAAATTGGAAGTCGTAGGCTTTGACCCTTCTTTAAATAATTGGGGAGTAGCACGTGGAATTTACTGCACTGAGTCTCAAAATCTTAGGATTTTGAGCCTCGATGTCGTAAAACCTGTTGTTCCAACTGGTAAACAGGTTCGACAAAACAGTAAAGACTTAAACGCTGCTATGCAATTAGCTCATGCGGCTAAAACCCATTCTAAAGACGCTGACGCAATTTTCATAGAAGTACCTATTGGTAGCCAATCAGCTAGAGCAATGGCTTCATATGGCATTTGCGTAGGCGTCTTAGGAGGTTTACGCAGTAACGGCACACCTTTTTTTGAAATTACACCCACAGAAGTAAAACTAGCAACTGTAGGATCTAAAACAGCATCTAAAACTGACATGATTAAATGGGGAACAAGCAACCATCCAGAAGCTCCCTGGCCAACACGTCAAGTATCCGGCATTAAGCAAATTATTGCAGGAAAAGCAGAACATATGGCAGACGCTGTAGGAGCAATTAAAGCTGGTTTAAATTCTGAGGCGTTTAAACAAATTATTTTATTAATGCACACTAGGAAATCATAATGCAAGTACAACTAAACCAAACTGATATAGAAGAAGCTATAAGCAAACATTTATTTCAAATGGGCTTTCAAACTGATGTTGTAGATATTCATTTTACCGCAGGACGAAAAGGAGCTGGGCTAACCGCTGAAGTAAACTTAGGTTCAAAAGTTAAACCTGAAAAGCCCCAATTCAGCTCTGAAGATACAAATGATTTGGAAGAGTCTGAACCACTTGCAAATATTTTTAATTAGCCTATGAATATACTCATTGAGACTATTAAATTTATTTTCTATTTTTTATTGGCCTCGGTGCTTGTTGCCGCAGCAGTAGTAATATTTTTTGTAGGAGGCGCTTTTATTAGCGGCTTTTTAATTGCAGCAGGAATATTACTACTTATCGGATTGGTAGCAGCTTTTATAAAAGATTGTTTCCAAAACTAATCACCTAAGCTATCCATTAACACTTGCATTGTAATGGCATCGTCCCACGTATCTACTATTTCAAATGCTCCAGCACCAAAAGGATTAGCTATCTTTTCAGTCGCTACAGAGTCTAGTAAACTTTGTAGCGCTGGAAAGTATGCTTCAACTGCAGCCAATCCTAATGCCCTTGCAGGCTTTTCTCGCAAAAGATTAATAATTGTTTTTTGAATACGAATGTAATATTTAGTAAACCAAATTAATCCAGTGTCATTTAAATACTGCAATCCTTTATGTTGCGGAATATCGTAGTTAACAAAAGAATCTTGTGCTCTGTTACGAGCGGCTACAATTGATAAAGGATCTTTTTTACGCGTTTGTAAATGCTCTATCAGTACAAGCCGACCAATAAAGTCACTGTACTGCGTACCTTTATGCAACATTTTATAAAGCGCTGTGTCGTGAGTCATTAAAGCAATTTTAACGCCGTTTTTAATTAATTTAGGAACTTTTTGCGTCTTTTCATCAATAGACGCCATTAACGCTGATTTCATTGAATAAGGGTCATCGTCTGTTTCAATACCATCTTCAACAATAGTTTGATACAACCCAGCTTGTACTTCACTATGTACTGGATTACGCTCTAAAGCGTTTTCAAGACGAACAATATCCTGCCTTACATTCCTTTCTAAAGCCCCCGCAAAATACCCTGTCTCTAGCTTATTTTTCAGCTCAAACAACCTTTTTTCATCTTTCTCATACCTGTTTATATCAATAAACCCTTTTATATGCCCTGCAATAATTTTATTTATTGGCACGCCTGACCAAGCAAGAAGCGTTGCATTACTTGATAAATTGCCTAAAAACGTTACTAAATTTTTAACAACTAGTATGTCTTTAACAACTCCTACAATTTCTTGCCAAAGATCTTCTGTTTGTTTAACGCGCAATTGTGATACGCCTAATTTAGTCGCAATACCAATAGTTACTTGTTCAACAATTGTACGTTGCTGCTCATCATTAAGTGAATACGGAATAGCTGTTTTTATCGCTGCTTTTAAACTTAAAGCTTTTTTATCATACCCTTCAGTAATTGAATATTTTCGATACCCAACCGACATATTGTATACGTCGTTTTTAATCATCATTCCATTTAAACCAGTTTTTCCCCAAACTGCATTAATTTGGCGCTTAGTAGTTTTTGGAAGTAATTTAGCACGTTCAGCAATTTCAGGATCTTTGCTATTTTCATGAACATGAATATAACTATTAGGATTCGCAAGATAGTCTTCTTGATATTGTTTGTAATGCGCTTCAACAACTTTTTTATTAATTGCCTCTGATCCTGCCTTGTCAAAAATACTTCCTGCCGTTGCCCCAAGTACCTGGTCTATTCTACGATCTGGAGACATTAGCGCATCTTTTGTAGTTTCCTTCATCAATTGTCGCCAACCAACTATATTTCCTTTAGGATTCCAAATTGGGGCTAATCTTGTTTTTCGGTCACTTCGTGGGTCCCAATTTTCAGGAATAGCTTTTAAACTATTTAGTTTTTTGCCTTTTTTAGCTGTTATCTCAACTATTCTAGCCCGACTAAATTCGCCGTTATTGTCTATACCTGCTAAAGATCCTTTTGCTCGCGTATTTTTGTTTGATACTATACCTGATACTACTTTTTGCAGTCCTAATCCTTTTGCTATGTATAAATGTTGCGGTACATAATTACTAGTTACTGCATCTTCATCTACAGGTAACGGAGAATTATACGGCCATACTTTTTTATAGCCAGCCCGCTCTAGCTCCTTGCCCTTGAAAGGATCAGCTGCTTTTATACTAATATTAGGATTGTTTATTTCTCTAACATACCCTTTTTTCATTAAACTAGGATCGTTGTCAAAAGAACTTTTTAACGCATCTTTCTTCATGCTAGCGTGCAAACGTAATACATATTCTATGCCGTTTTTATTTACATCAGGAGTTCCGTCTTCGGCAAGACGATTATTCTCCAGTTCAAATAGCTTACGTAACATTGATTTTTTCGATGCGCCAGAAAGTGCAGAAGAGTTAGCTGGAGCTTCTTCCATATATTTAATAGACAGCAATGTAACTAACGGGTTAAGTATCTTAACTAAATCTTTTTGCTCACTTGCCGGCACACTATCAGCAAATCCGTCCATTCTTGCTATTTGATAAACATTTTGAACTTGATTTTCGTGAGTATTTGAAGTCATCATATGATCAGCTAACGCTTTAGCCGCATATAAATAATACAATTTATTTTTGCCTGTTAATTGCGAACTTAGTTCTTCAATGCGACTATCTAAAATTGTTTGATCCTGGTCAAACAATTCTTGTAGTTCTTTCATTGAGTAAGTAGTTACTAAATCAGATAAATCAGTACGTATTAATTCTGTAACTGCTACTGATTCATCTTTATTTAAAGGACGTGAAAACGCGTCTACAACTAATTTACTTATTTGTTTAGTTGTTTGCTGGCGTTGTTGCATGTGCCTGTTAGCCGCATTTAATAACGTGTGATATATTTGAGAGTCTATAGTTCGACCTTGTAAATCAGTAACAATGTTCATAAGTACGCCTTGCTTGCCTTCAGTAAGTTCATTACGTACTTTATTAATTGTCTTTACAATTGCTTCTCCTTGCCCTGACAAAGCCACTTGCCCTATTGAACTAAATGCTTTAATAATTGTAGATTTATTATTAAACCGGTTTGACGCTAAAACTGATACTAGTTTGTTTTTCCCTTTTTCTGCCAGTGTATCTATTGTGTTTTCTGCAATGTTTAAAACAGTTTTGTCTTTTTGTAGTCGTGCAGCTTCTTTTTTCCGAATTGTAGCTAAATTTTTGGCTAAAATAGCATGGCGCTGACTTTGCGTATTCGCAGAGCTTGTTCTAGTAATAATTTTTCGGAGTCTATTAAATGCGTCTTTAACAACTTTGCTAACTTTTTCTAGTAACGTACTGCCTTGCTGATTCTCTGATTCAGGAACAGTTAATTGATCCATAGCAGACGCTAAAGGCGCGTACGCAACAGCTAAAGCAGAAAACCTACTTAAATAATCTGATCTTTTTTCGTCAATGCGCTGATCTGCGTTAAATATAAAATCATAAATTTCTTGGGCTTGTGCTACGTCTCCTGAATAAAAATCTGTAGCAGACAGTGAGTTACGCACTTCTTCAAACACTTTAGCTAATTCTAAAGATGCAATAGTGTCTGTTTCTAGCGCTTCTTTCATTACCAGCTCAACTGATTCTAAAGTAAACGCTTCTTGATCATTTAATTGCAATACCCCTAACGCCTTAGAAGTAAATGGTTTAGTTTTGTTGGCCAAAGATTGCAAAAATACATCTGTAGCTATTGCCGGCGAACTACGTTCAGCTTCAGCTTGGAACATTCCAAAAGGCCCGTACACTGTTTCGACTACTTGTTCCAATGCACTAGCCATTCTGCCTACATGTCTTGGTGTACTTGGCGCACCGTGCGAATTGCCTAGCGCTTCAAATACTCTCCTGTGGCTAAAGCTTATAGGAGCACCGCTGTCTTGCTTACTAATGCGTTGTTTATTACTTAACGCTTGAACACCTCTGCTATCTACTGTTGACATAACAGCAGCAGTGTTAGCAAACACAAGCTGTAATGCATTAATACTGGCTGCTGTGTTTGCTTTAGCACCTAAATTTGCATTAAGTATTTGTCCTATTGCTTTAATAAATTGTTTAATGCCATTTTTAACAGAATTTTCCAAGCCTGTTTCTTTTAGCTTTTTATTGTCAATTACCAGTTGACCAAGCACTTCTTTTTGGAAGCGTTCATTAGTAATGCCCCAAGCAATCAATTCATCAACGTCGTTTACTGCGTTACCAAAGCCTTCTAAATTGTTACTAGCAATATAGTCCTCGGCGGCTTTTCTAATTACTTCTAAATTATCAACTGCGGCTAAAACAATTTTGTCAGCTGCAGTTTTATTTTTTCTCTTTCGAGCATTAAACATTTGTGTCTTAACGCTCGCATGTAGCAACTCATGCGCTATTAATTCTGCTGAAACGTTTGAATGTGTATGTTCATCACTTTTGATAAAAATTGCGCCATTAGGATAATCCTTAGTAGAATTTGGGTTAAACCACCCGTACGCTGTTTCAGTCCCTTTTGGCATTTTCATGTCTTTAGTTACATAAACAATTGCTATATCTGGATCAACAATTTCATTTAACTTAGGCAATAATGTTTTGTAGGCTTGCTCAGTTGGCGTCAAAGTGGTTTTGTCCATTTGTTGGTTTAAATGGGCAATAATTGATTTAGCTGTCAGGTTTGGTAACTTTGTTAGTATCGTCTTTAAACGACGATTAATATTTTGTTCTGTTTTTGAATCTGGCTGCTTAACAGGCATACCAACTTGAGCGCCACTAGCACTGTCTGATGGCATATCCGGCTCTGTTTTAGGATTGGCAGTCTCTACTGTAGATACAGAAGCTACAGGAGCAGTTAACGGCGCATTTAAAGCAATAAGACGTGCTTCAATGTTAGCTTTCCATTCTGGAGTAACAGACCAACCACCATCTTCAAAATTATATTGGTTAACTACGCGTAACGTATGCAAGTGCTGTAATTTTGCTATTTCAGCTTGTTCAGCTATTTGAGCTAAATTAGAAATTACAGCGTCAGCTACATCCTTATTTTGCACACCCTCTAACAAATCTTTATTTCTTTTTATAGTATTTTCTGCATACTCATTTATGCCACGATCTATTTCATTTTTTAATTCTGGATTTGCTGCAACCCATTCTTTAAATTGACGATTTACACGTTCTGCTGATGTAACAACTTCAGTGGGCAAAGAATACTCTACTAAACTTACAAAAGTTTCTTTATTAAGATCTTTTGCAACATCTACAGCGTCAGCAATAGACACGCCTAATGCGTCATGTACATTAAGTGCTTTAAATTTTCCGTACACTTTAGATGCAATATTACTATCAGTTGAATGCGTGCCTGCCGGCGTTGTTCCTGCTCCAGGTTCTTGTTCTACTAATTTTTGAGCATAGCTTTGTAAAAATTCTCTTGTTTCATTAACTTCTTCTTCTGTTAATCGAGCCAATCTAGTTGCAACATTTATTGGAGAATTGAAATAAGTCTTCGTTTTATATGCATTTTCAAAACCATCTGTAGATGCAAAACCCATTTTTGACATGCGCAATCCAGCGCCAGGGTTATTTTCTTGCTTTGACATTCTACTATGTACAGTAGGTTCCATTAACTGCACTCGTCTTCGCACTTCTGCTTCTTGAGTAGCCGTTAAATCATGTAAAGGTGCTTTGCCGTTATCAGGAGTTGCTATTAATCCTTGTTCAATTAATTCGTCTATGTATTGTTTTCGTGCAAGTGTGTAAGCAAGATTATATTGCGCGTGCGCAGTACTACTTGCTGTAGCTATTGCGTCTCTGCGCTCCATTAATTCACTAAAATAGTTCGTAATAAGTGTATCAGTGCTTGGTTCTAATGCGTTGTAAATTGTTTCTTTTGCTGAATTATATTGTCGCGTGCTCAACTCAAATTCCATTGCTTGATTCCACGACATTTTTGTATTTATGCCTGGAACAATGATTTTAAATCCGTCCTGTTTGCCTGCTTGTTTTTTTGTTAAAAAGTTTAAGTCTGTTAAAAATCTTTCCAACTCTTGTGGATTGTTTTTTAAACTTAGAATAATTCCCGTGTAATTATCTAAAATACTTTCAGCTAACGAGCTAAAAGCTTTTTTGCCTGATGATCCAAACATCAGAGGCGTTAATGGACCTTTAGAAAATTTACGTCCAGCTGCTGTCGCTTTTCCATCAGCTATAAGCGGCTTTTCTGATTCAGAAATAAAATTTGAAACAATGCTTAATACTTGTTTGTTCTTTTTGTTTTTTGATTCATATTTTTCTTTATCACTTTTTACCCAAGGTGCTGACAAGTAGTTTGCTAAATAGCCTTTTAAACGCACTGTTGTTTTTTCGTAAAAATCTCCTAGCCCTTCTTTTTTGTAGTCAGCAAAACTTTCATGTTCAGAATCTTTTGTAAAGAACCCGAATGCCTCACCAAAATCTTCTAATCTTGTACCTAACAGCATATGAAGAAGTGCCGGCCCATTAGCTACTCCGTCAATTTCCATCATTATATTGGCTTCAAATGGAACGTTGTTATTTGCTGCATCCATAAATTGTACGTATTGCGATAACGCGTCAACGACAGCAAATTTTTCTTTGCGTGATGCTACAAAATCTAATAAAGCTTGAGAGTCTTCTGCAGACACTGGTACAACTCTGCCAGGATCAAGCAAATTTGCCATAATTGATTGTACGCGAACATTATTTGGCTGACTCATCTCATCTTGCAAGATTGCAACTGTGTCAGTATTTTTTGTATTTTCAATTTTAAAGCCAAGATTTTGCGCTACAGCAAGTAAGAAAATATTTTGTAACTGCGTGTCTTTTTCTGTGCCGTCAAATTGAATAGTCTGTTTATACGCCGATGCGCCTATCATGTGACGAATAAACTTGCTTGTTTGTGGGTTTATAGCGTTTTGTACATAACCCACTCGTTGATTTATCCACATAACTGATTGCAGATAAAACGGTGTTTGTGCACCATCTTTTTGCGTTTTTAATATTTCTTTAAATTCGTTGAACTGATCTATTGCACGCTCAATTTCTGCATTAACAGCTTGTTGGCTTTCTCGGTCTACTTTGTGCATTATTTCAGGATTACTGTCTACATCCACCCAACCCATTGCCAACTTAGTAAATTGTTCTCCAAGTTCTTCTACAAGAAAAGCCATAGTTTCTTTAAGTTGATATGCAGTATTGTTATGCGCGTTTAATCTTTCAGTGCCTAATTTGGGCATTTCTTGCATACTTTTACTGGTTTTATTTTGTTCGTTTTGCTGTGGTGTAAACGTTGGAAATTTCTTTCCTGCTTCTGCCCCAAACAATTTAACAAACAATGCAGTTGAACCAACGACTTGTTCAAGCATTGATGACAATGGCGGTAAACCATTATCTAATGATATTAACGGCGCAGTACCTTTATTTCTTTTGTCAGGGGCATAATCTCTACGTATGCGGTATGCAACAATTCTATTCATTGGGGCGTCAGATTGCCCTGTTGCTTCTAAATACTCTTGTTGAGTAAAAGAACGCTGCTCTAAAATACCTTCTTGTAATAATAATCCTACAGCCGTCGCACCAAATGACGTTGCTAATGTGTTCATAACATCGAGCGGTGGCTCTGTTGAGGGATCATTTTTTAATTTGAGATTGAGTATGCTAATAACATTTTTGCCAATTTCATTATGCAGAGCATGGTTTTGTCCCCAACCTTCGCCGTAAATAGAAACAGCAGAAGCAGTTATACTGCTATTACTATCTAAACCTAGCAAATATTGAATTTCTGATTCAGTATTAAAACCCGTATCACGAATGTGCTCTACTAAATATTGAAACGCTGCAGTAACCATTGCGTCTTCAATATTTGCTTCTAGATCTTCGTATCCAATAATTTCTCCAGCTTCGTTCAAAATTGGTTCTTTAAAGTACTTAGCTTTATCGCTCCATGTTTTATGAACTGCTTTGTGAGACATGTTGTTTGAAATTTTGCCACGCCATGCTTGCGTATATTTAGCTAATTTAAACAACAATTGTTTTTGTTCGGGAGTTAATTCTTCATTACCAATGAGATCTTGAAGTATTTGTGCGCCTTGTCCGTCTTTTCTTAATAAAGTTGCAAAGAAATCTTTTTGCGCAACAAGTGCGTGTTTAGTTATATCGCTAGCTTTCTTTTTACCTTGGGTTACCCAACGTTTAATTAAATTAGCTTCTTTAAACGGTAACGCCGCTTCTTCTTTAGTTTCTTTCAAAAGAACTTTTGATCGGCCTGTTTCTGCCGTAAGCGCATCTGTTTCTTCTTGTGCAACATTCTTTACAGAAGTGTTGCTAGCAGACTCTTGAGTATTGTCACTGGCTTTTTCTTGCAACGAAGATGTATCAGTTACTGGAGCAGACGCGTTCTCCCCTTTTTTGCTAACCTGAATGAGAGGGAGAGTGTTGAGGTACTCTTCGACAATGGGACCCATTACTTCTGCGGGGAGAGCTTGGAAATCCTTGGTTCCGCTGAGCGATCCTAAAATCCCATTAACCGTTTCAGCCATATCCGCTCTACCGCGAATAAAACGAGTTAATGGGATCTCAAGTGATGTGTGGGTACGCAAAGCACGGGTTACTTGTTCGTGAATATCGACTTCGCCTAATGTTTCCGCAACCACTTTTTTACGAATTTCTTCCGACTTTCCTGGTTGTGCGCCATTGGCTTCATAGTGTCGGCTAATATTTGCCTTAAACATCGAGTAGAACCCCCCCGCTGTAGCTTCTTTAACCTCCCCACGGGAGACTGTACGCTGAGCGGTATTAATGGTTGCTTTTAGGGCAGCGTCGAGCGCATCTATCCCAAGTTTATAATCATCAAGGTTGATAGTTATTTGTTCACGGGCAGGCGCTTTTGCGGTTTTTGCTTGCACTTGCGGTTCTGCTTCTTGGGCTGTAGCAGATGTTTGTGGTTCTTGGCTGGTTGTCGCTTCAACAACCCCAGGAACTAAATCCGTTCTTCGCTGTCCTTCCGGCTGCGCCTCCACTCCAGACTCAGAAGAATTTACTTCCTGGGGTTGTCGCGCAGACTCCCTAGCCACAGTAGTAGTAGGCTGTTCTCTAACTTTAGTGCCTTGAGATACTACTATTGATCCAGCTTGAACCATTTTGCCGTCTTTATTAATTTGCGGCTTTACTATTTTTTGTATTATTTGCTCGTCTTCATAAAGACTGTCATCAGGTACAAAATTTGCGACTACTCGCATTCCTTCATTGTAGTTGTCGCCTACAGCAAGAGTTGTTTCGTAACCTTGTTCTTTAAACTCAGCCAACACCGCTTGTGCTTCTGCGGCTTGATTAGTGTTGCCTGCTGTTTTAGCATTTTTTAATAAACTTGCAGCAGCATTAATTTTTTTAAATGTACTAGAGTCTGGGTCATCTATAATTGCTCTGTATTTAGCAAAAACTTTTTCTGCGTATGTTTGTTTCTTTTTCTTTGGTGTAGGCTTAGCTGCTTTTACAGGCGCTTGTGCAGCCGGCTGAGCTGTTTCTGTGTTTACAGGCTCAACTGGTGCGGTAGGCGCTTTAAGTGCTGTCACAGCCGCTGCAAACGATACAGGATCAGCATTCATAACAGTAAGTACTTCAGGAGTAAAGTTTACGTCGCCGTTATCATTAATTGCATTTAATTCAGTAAGTTGGGTTTTTGTTGCTTCAACTTCTGGCGTGCTTTGAGTCGCCGCTACCGGTTGTCCGTCAGCGACGGAAACCGACGCAGGCTCCACAGTGTTTTCTGTAGTAAGTGCAGTAGGCGTACTTTCTGTAGGTGCAACACTTTCAGACTCGTTAAGTGTGTCTTGTTCAGTTGATTGTGCTGTTTCTTGTGTTGGTGTAGCAGCCGCTTCCTGAGATCCACGCGTGGGCGTGGACTCAGGCGCAGGCTGTGTAGCATCTTGATTGTTCCATTTTAAATCAATAGCAGCAGCTATTTGCCTATCCATTGCTTTAATAGCTTTTACTTCTTGTCCCATTTCTTCAACAATGTTTTTTTGCCTGCCTTCAAACGTTAAGCCTTGTAACTCTTTGAAATTTGCAGGTTTTACGTCTGAAGTCGTCCATTCATTTGAATTTGCATCGGTTTTATACACGTATTGCGTAACGCGCTTACCTTGAGGACCCGCTTTAAACGCTGCGTCGGCTGAATCAACAGCTTTCTTTTTACTTACAGTACTGGTTAACCATTCTTTAATATCAGTTTGTTGTTTATCAGCAGTGTTTTTATCGTTCAAGCGCACTGCAGAAGCAATTCTTTTTGCGTACGAAGCTAATCCTTTACTTTGTCCATCAGTAACTTCTTTACTTACTTTACTATCTCCAGCCGGCGCATCTAACATTGCTTTTAAATATTCTGTTTGTTGCGGCGTAAATCCTGTCAGGTTGCTATCCAATAACCGTTGTGCCCGTTCTGGCGTAGCAAATACTTCATTATTCAGCATATAACTGACAGTTTGTTGTGCTGCTTCTTCTTTTTGTTCAGGCGTTGCATCTGCACTATCAATAACACTATCAGCGGCAGCTACTACAGGCTCGCTTGCTTTTTCTCCAGCATTATCTTGTTGGCTGTACACATCATTCATTGCTTTACGCATAGCAACAAGCTGTTTAACTGGCTTTGTTGCTAAAAATTCTTTTTCTTCTTTTATTTTAGTTTCTTGATTTTTTCTTGCTGCCTTAGCTAGCTTTTCTGCTTTTCTATAAGCTATATTTTTTCTTTTAATTTCTTTTGCTATTTCTTTTTTAGATAAAGCCGGCTCACCTTCAGCAACAGGAGGCACAGAATCTTTTTGTTCTTTTAACATTTTAAGATCAGAAAACACTTTTTTAAGGTTATTTTTTCTTTTTTGTATAGTTAATGGCGTAATGGTTTCGATTTTACTAGCTAAATCGTCCATTACTTGTTCAGAATCTTTTATAACGTTATTTAATGTTTCAGTTGCTTCGACTTTTTCATCTTCAGTTAGATTAGGATTTTCTAAACGCATTTTTAAAGCGCTTGCAGCATGTAACGGACTGTAAGTTTCAGGCTTATCCTTATCAACTAAATCAGCAACGTCACCTGTATTCACAGATTCAAATGCTTTTTCTACTATTTTATTTAGGTTTGAATTTACACGTTTTTTTGCTTTTTGCGTTGTATTGTCAGGCGTTGTTAATGCGTTTATTGCTGCGCCTGGAGCTGCCACACCACCACCGCCGTAAAATCCAGCTGCTAATGCATGAACCAGTTTAGGAACATCAAAATCTCTGTTTAGCTTTGAAAAATTATCTTCAATAGACGTTTGCCCTACTTCTGTTGCGGATTCCACTACTGCACCTTTAGCAGTCGTACCTGTTGCAGCAACAGTTTTATTTAGAGTGTTTCTTGCGGCTCCGCGAGTAAGTATTTTATTAGCGGCTTCCAAACTCATAGTTTTAGGTCTTAAAGTACCTAACAAAGTTAAGTTACCCGCTAATTCAACACTTCCTGCAGCTGCGCTCCATGTCGCTATTTCTGCGTTGTTTTTACCTACTGGAATTTCTCCATTGTTTTCTTTCTTATAATGCTCAACACCATCAGAATAAATGTTTCCAGCGTAAGCTGCGTTAATTCCAGCTAATACCTCTTTTCCGCCAACTATTTTGTCTTTTGAACCGTACATTCCTGCCATCATGTAAGGAATAACTTCTGCTATATACCCAGTTACAGCAATTTTATTATTTGCTCCGTTTTCTATTAAAGACGTAGTCATGTCGCCAATTAACTTGGCTGTTTCTATTGCACTATCAACCTTGTTACCTTCTTTCCATTCCCCAACAATAGTATCTAAACGTTTTTCACCGTCCATTACTTCAAAATCTTTTTGAACTGCGTTATCTAATCTATTTTGTTTATTTTTCTGTACTATTCCTTTTACTGACAGACTATTTTCAAAAGCTTTATCTACTTTTTTTCTAAATTCAGCACTTTTGTCAATTTTATCAAGCAGCTCTTTGCGAGAGTAGATACTTGTCGTTGCTTTTTCTTTCTGCCCCGATCCACCAAGCTGTGACCCTCTAAGTTGCTCGTCTGTTTGTACAGGTCTTTGATTTAAATACTCAGATTCTTCTTGCGTAATAGGCTGTGGTGGATTATTCAACAAAGCCAAGTCACGTTCGTCTTTAACTATCGGACTGCCTGGTTGACTAATTAATTCTTGGTATCGAAGATAATCCTGGTCACGCCGACCAATATCGGCTGTTTTTTCAGTTAATAAAGAAGCTCTAGCAGCACTTCTTATGCTTGACGGTGCATTAATTGTTTCATTAACAATCCTACTGCTTACTGTACTTATTCTTGCAGCAGTATCTTTCATCCACGGCCAAACACCGTCTTCATCACTTTTTCTCCAAGCAGTTTTGTCAGATTCTCTTACAGCAGCATTTGACGCTTTAATTTTTTCTAAAGCCGCTTGATTTCGTAAATTGCGATTATTTTGAGTTTCATACGCAGGGTTTACAAGCACCTGTTCACTGGGCACAGTTAAATTGCCTAGCTGAATTGTCTTGTTTTCTGTTGCTGCCGCAATTGCTTGTGATTTTGGTGCTAAAGATGCTAGTACTTGTTCTGCTGGAGTTGCCATTTACGATCCTAAAGTAGAAAGAAAAACTATTGTATTTTAGCGTTTTGTATTTTTTGTTGGTTAAACTTGGTTGTGTTCTTTCTTAGTGCATCAGTCTTGCCTGCTCCGTACGCGGTGTTAAGACCTTGCATATATTGTAAATGATCTTGTTGGTTTTTTTCATGCTCAGCTCTTTTTGCGTTACCTATCAAATAAGTTTCCAATGAATTGTTAACTGCTGTGTTCAGTTCCTCAATTCCCAAATTTTCGGTGAAAACAGCGCCACTGTTCGCCAGAAATTTTTTCAAAGCGTGAGTTATTATTGCGTACGCTTCACCTTCTTGCAGATCGCCGTCTATACCTCCCGCTCGTTTAGGTTTTCCGTTTTCTAAAATAGGATTACCCTTTGCGTTTTTTAGTACTTCTCCATGAAGCAATCGCTCACGCTGGTCATTAATTAATTTGTCAGGCGATGTGCCCCAAGTAGGGTTTTGATCAAAGCCGCTCTGTTTAAACGTTTCTAACGCAGTGCTTGCAGTGTTATTGTCTGGTATTGTCGTGCTGTTAAACCCTTCGTTTAATTTATAAGTTTCCTCTGCTTGCTGGTTTACAAGCTCAGCACGTTCCACAGCAGCATTGTAAGCTGCATCAAGTTTAGCTATGTCAGTATTATAATTAATTTTTTCAGTGGGCGTCATGTTGTATTGCGCAGCAAAATAATCTGAAGTTGTAGTAACAGCTTTATTTTGATCATCTCCCGATATGTCCCCGCTAACTCGTGCTGCGTGTATATCAGTCTGAATCTCACGTTCAGTTTTACCAGCCGCAAATCCGTCTTGAATTATGGAATCCATCGTTTGTTTACTGCTTATTATCTTTTCTGTTCTGCCGATTTCTAACCTACGTCTTTCCTTATCGTTGTACTCATTTGTTAAGTCCCCTAAATTACTTAAGCCAGGGTTATCTGCAGTAAGTTTTGCAAAAGCGGCATCATCATCACCCGCAATAGCTGCTTTAAACTGCTGAATAGTTGGTCGCTCTTTCTCGTCACGTACATTGTTGTCGTACGTAACCCCTGCGTTAAACTCGCTTCGTGCAGCATTAAGCCTGTCGTTAAAACCATTTAACGCAACATTTTGGTCAATAGATTTTCCGTATTGCCCCAATTGATTGTTTATGGCTCCAGACGCTTGTGCTTCTTGAAGTTGTTCAGGACTCATTGAATTTAAAAACTTCTGATACGACAAAGTATTGTTATCAGTAACAATTTCTCGGTTGTCTTCTTGGCGTTGTTTTTCATTGTTTAAAACAGTTTGAAATTGACCAATACCTGCGGCCATATTGGTGTTAGCGCTGTTTAAAAAATCATTGCTAACAGCCATTTTTCCTGCATCGGCTTCAATATTTTTCCACGTAATAGGCATATTATTTAATCTCGTTTTTGTTCATGTATTGTTCAGGAGACTGATAAAAATTAGGATTAGCGCTGTAATTAGCTCTAGCGCGATCTTCCATAGCGGTGTTAATTGTTTGTTTTTGTGCGTTGTAATTACGATCACTTTCAAAAATTGAACGTTTAAACGCTTTTTTACCCATTTTATATTGCTGATACCCAAGAAATGACTGGCCTAAACCTAGTGCAGCATTTAATGTCTGCATACCATACGCAGGCGTATTAGTCCCCGTATCTGGGTTGTATTCACCAAACATCCAATTTTTCATACCGCCTTTAGGTTGCCATGGTTTCTTTGCAAAAGAGCCTAAATCAGCAAACTCAAACATGCTTGATGGCTGACCTGAACTAAATTGATAGCCTGATCCCATGGTAGGCCCTGCTTGTTGAAAAGAAGCAGGTGTAATGTTTAAAGCTTTTCCAGCGTTTTGAAGATAATTACCAGAACTGTTCCACGGGTTAGATTGATTAGCCTGTTGATTTGTGTACCCTGTGTTACCTATCAACATGTCTTTTGACGTCCAAGAAGGCTGCGAGGTTACATCTTCAATTTCACCACCTAAAAATCTGTTAACTGCTTGATTCATTGAAATCTCCTATCTTTTATGCGTAATTTGAATTACCTAAACTGTCATGAAAAGTTGGCAATCTTAAATTTATATCAACGTAATTGTTGACTATGTCGTAAGTCAAAACTCCAATATTTCCAGAAAATATTCGTTCGTAATATTGCTCTGCTTCTTCTCCTGGAATTATGATCGGTTCTTGACGTATGAAAGCATATGGCTCAATAAATTGCTGAGTATTTATTAAGGAATCATACTGCTCTAATTCTGCAAAACGCTCTTCATTAGATAATTCCCAAGCAATTCTGTTTTTTTCCAATTTTTCCATTTTGTCAGCTAAATTTGTTTGGACGCCGCCAGACAATCCACTAGAAAATAAAAACAAATTTTCTGCTGATAGTAAACCTGTATCTCCGGCAAATCCGCCTAGTAGCATTGCAATAGTTGCAATAATTAAAGCAGCTTCAATTCCAACCAAGCGCACAACGGTTTTGGCTATAAATGAAATTATGAGTGTTGTTAGCACCCAAACTGCAATAGCTTCTAAAAGTGCAATAATAGTTGTAGCTAAGGCTATGCTTTCACCAAAAGTAAAAATAGCTAATGCAAAGCCAACAACCATAATAAAGTCTGCAAATTCTTCTGTTTCATACCACTCTACTTTTACTTCTGACCAAGAAGACAGATATAAACGATAATTTCTATAATAAAACTCGTTTCGCTTTTTAATAGAGCGCACAGAACTTGCTAGTTGCGTCATATCAACTGGCAGAAACATGTTGTTAATGCCTGCAGCGTACGAAAGATC
>Ga0208134_1000108_pt1 | contig 48206 bp, 57 predicted proteins | sample VirMetDEL_Mar_31_FD_184515 | JGI IMG/M metagenome (GOLD analysis project Ga0208134, IMG submission 184515) | Aqueous microbial communities from the Delaware River and Bay under freshwater to marine salinity gradient to study organic matter... | ecosystem: Environmental > Aquatic > Marine >...
CCAGCCTGACTTTGTTTGGGGTAAAAGCAGAACTAATGTTAGAAACCACAACTTATATGATTCTGTGCGCGGTGCTGGTAATATGCTTCTTACTAATGGCACAACCCAAGAACTTACTGGTGGGGAGTTAACGGGGTTTAATACTGACGGCTTTACGCTTGGCTCTAATGTCTATCAGTTAAATGCATCAGGTGATAGTATGGTTGCATGGAACTGGAAAGCTGGTACAGCCTTTAGCAACGACGCAGGGACTAACGGCGCAACAATTGCAAGCGTGGGGTCGGTGAACCAAGACGCTGGGTTTAGCGTGGTGACTTATACGGGTAACTCAACTAGCGGGGCAACCGTTGCTCATTCGCTTGGGGCAGAGCCTAAAATGGTGATTGTTAAAGCTAGAGGAACGCCGAATGGGATTGCCAGAAGTTGGTTTGTGTATCACGGTGAGTTGGGGGGTACAAAATTTATATACCTTGACCTCACAACCAGAGACCAAACTGGAAGTACTGTTTGGAACAACACAAACCCTTCAAGCACGGTGTTTACTTTAGGCAACGAAAACGCAGTAAACCAATCAACTTACGATTATGTAGCCTACTGCTTTGCCGAAGTAGAAGGGTATAGCAAGATGGGGAAATGGCAAAACAACAATTCGACAGACGGTACGTTTGTTTATTTGGGCTTCCGACCTCGATTCATTCTCCTCAAAAACTATGACAACGCAGAGTCTTGGTATATCTGGGATAGCGTAAGGCAAACATATAACGTTCCCCCACCATCAAACAATTGGTTAAGCCCTAACCTATCTAATTCGGAAGCGGCAAATAGCGCCACTACCGTAGCAATTGATGGGTTATCAAACGGCTTCAAAATCAGGACAACAAACCCTGCAACTGGTGAAATTTCGTTTGGAACACGCAACTACATCTACATGGCCTTTGCCGAGAACCCCTTCAAGAACAGCCTCGCACGATAAGGAAAACATATGTACAAAGTAAACAACAAAACCCTCCCACTCGACCGTGCCTTTACGCTCGGCGACATTCAATACCCAAGCAACTGGTTACGCAGGTCAACAGCTATTGCTCGACTAGCCTTGGGTATTACATGGGAAGCTGAACCAGCGCGTGCTGATGACCGCTTCTATTGGAATGGCGACATTAACAACCCCAAGGCATTGGAAGACCGTGAAGAAGTCGATGAAGAAGGCAACCCCCTGTACGTGCAAGAATGGGATGCTGAAGCCGAGGTCATGACCAATACCAATGAGCGTTTGGTCACCAAGGGCTTGAAGTCCAACTGGATTGCTCAAGTTAAAGCTACTGCTGGTGGTCTGCTGGCTGGTACTGACTGGATGGTTATTCGCAAAGCAGAGCGTGATGTAGCGATTGATGCCGACGTAGTTACTAAACGAGCCGCGATTCTTGCGGAGGCTAACCGACTGGAGCCAGCCATTGCCGCCTGCACAACTGTTGAAGAGTTGATCGCTGTTGTATCTGCCCAGAACTGGGAGTAATCGTTGCTTGCTGAACTCGCTATAGCCAATGCCGCCTTTGGTGTTATTAAACAGACCATTGCCAACGGTGGCGACATTATGGCTGCGGGCCAGCACATCTTTAAGTTCTTCGACTCCAAGTCAGAGATTGCCAAGAAAGCAAACGCAAGCGGCTCAGACTCAGAGGCGTTCTTTGCCCTTGAGCAGATCAAGCAGAACGAAAAAGACCTGCAAGAGATGTTTATATACCAAGGCCGTGCGGGTTTGTGGGACGACTGGCTAAAGTTCCAAGCTGACGCCAAGCGCAAACGGGAGGCAGAGGCAAGAGCGCTCGCACTAGCAAAAGCAAAGCGTAAAGCGAAAATCTGGGCTTGGATTAACGGCGTTCTGATTGTGATCTCAGTCGTTAGTGGGTTGATATTTATCGCTATGGTGGTGTGGGTCATAGCCAACCGGGGCCTTGAGTGAATGCTCTATGTCATATACTTTTTCACCATAGTCAGCGGGCGTAACGTGATTATAGATACCATGCCGGTGCCAAACGAGCCCATGTGTGTAGAGATAGTCAGGATGATTAACAGCCAGCCCAGTGCTGGCGGCAGGCGGGTCAAAGCGGCTTGCTACATAAATGTTAACGGAGCAAAAAATGGATGATCTTATTGGAATGGTTAAGGGCTTCGCGCCCGGTATCGCTACTGCGCTTGGTGGCCCTTTGGCTGGTATGGCAGTTAGTGCGCTTTCTAAACAGCTTGGCGTCAAGGATGAAGTAGATGCCGTGATGAAGGCGATCAACAAAGACCCAGAGGCGGAAGCCAAAATTAAACAACTTGAACATGACAAATTTAAAGCTATTCTTGCAGATAAAAACAGCGCTCGTGAGCGCGAGATGGCTATTGCTGCAAGTGCGAACGCGCCTCTTCTTAATAAAATCGTCACGCCAGCTCTGGCTCTTGGCGTCACAGGCTTATCATTCATTCTGTTCACGGTGCTCATCTTTGTGGAAGTAAAGCCCGAAGCCAAAGACATCCTGATCTACATTCTCGGCGTCCTGTCTGCTGCGGTGACACAGATCCTGTCCTACTACTTCGGTAGCAGCATGGGAAGCAAAGACAAAGGCGATCAGTTGAGGTCCGCTGTGAAGTAATTTGGAGTACTGCTATGTCCGTCTGGCTACCCGTATTGTTTATCTGCTTGTCTACTAACAACTGCGAGTTTTACTCCGGCGACATATCAGTCTCTGTTGAGCAGTGCGCCGCCCAGAACGATAAAGCCGAGACTCTGATAAAGGCCAGCGGCAAGGCACAGGCATACCGAATGGCCTGCATTGAAATCAAACCAAAAGCGAACGATTCATTATGAAACTAACTGCCAACTTCTCCCTCGCAGAAATGACAAAGAGCGACACCGCCCTGCGCCATGACATCGATAACACCCCTGACGCCGAGCAGCTAGAGAACCTGACCATCCTGTGTGAGTGCGTGCTACAGCCTGTGCGCGAGCGCTTCGGCCTGCCTGTTAAAGTCAATTCAGGCTTCCGTAGCGCCGATGTAAATACCAAGGTCGGTGGATCACGGACCTCGGACCATTGCCGTGGTATGGCTGCGGACATCGAGATTCCCGGTCTAGCTAACGCTGAGTTAGCGCAGTGGATTGTGGACAACCTGAGCTTCCGCCAAGTAATCCTTGAGTTTTACACTCCCGGTATTCCAGATTCAGGTTGGGTGCATGTTAGCTACAACCCCGGGGATAACAAGAAGCAGGTGCTTACCGCTACCAAAAAAGACGGTAAAACAGTATACTTAACAGGACTTATTGCCTAAGAGTTCGCCATGCCGCTACAAAAACTATTGCTCAGGCCCGGTGTAAACCGAGAAAACACTCGATATACTTCCGAAGGGGGCTGGTACGATTGCGATAAAATTCGCTTTCGCCAAGGCACGCCCGAAAAAATTGGGGGTTGGACACGATTTTCTGATTCTTCGTTTCTTGGAACATGCCGCTCCCTGCTTAACTGGGTTACGCTAGGATCCCTTAATCTGATTGGTCTAGGTACTAACCTCAAGTACTATGTAGAGCTGGGCGCAACTTTTTACGACATCACGCCTATTCGCGCCACCACTGCCGCAGGTGATGTTACGTTTACTGCCACATCTGGCTCGACTTCCATTACCGTAACTGACGTAGCGCACGGGGCTACTATTAACGATTTCGTTACCTTCAGCGGTGCCGACAGTCTCGGCGGGGCTATTACGGCGGATGTTCTAAATAAAGAATACCAAGTCACAGGCCTTATTGATAACGACAACTACATCATCACGTCTGCTGTAGCAGCTGATGGCTCTGACACAGGTGATGGTGGCTCGTCTACAGTTGGGGCGTATCAGATTACCACGGGTCCAGCGGTTCAAGCCGCTCAGGCCGGATGGGGCGCTAGCTTTTGGGGCTTTGGTCCTTGGGGTATTGGGCAGTCAGCTCTCGACTCGCTGCGTATTTGGAACCACGCCAACTTTGGTGAAGACTTAATCTTCGGCCCACGCAGCGGTGGGATTTACTACTGGGATGCCTCAAATACAGTTAGTAACCGAGGGGTTACGCTCGCCAGCCTGAGCGGCGCATCCGGGGTGCCGACGCTGCAAAACAATATTCTGGTTTCTGATGTTTCTCGTTTTGTCCTTTGTTTTGGGGTGAACCCAATTGGCGAGACTACCTTAGACCCCATGCTGGTTCGTTGGTCGGACCAAGAAGATCCTGCTAACTGGACCCCCACCGCCACTAATCAAGCAGGGGATCTGCGATTATCCATAGGATCTCAAATTGTTACGGCAAGCCAACAACGGCAAGAAATACTGGTTTGGACAGACGCGGCGCTGTATTCTTTACAGTACCTCGGTCCCCCGTTTGTCTGGGGCGCTCAGTCTGTGGGGGAAAACACTTCTATTATTGGCCCTAACGCGGTTGCTACGGCAAACAACATTACTTACTGGATGGGCACAGACAAATTTTATAAATACGATGGTCGCGTGCAAACTCTGCGCTGTGATTTACGGCAATTTATTTTCCAAAATTCCAACCCAGATTTGAATTTAAACCCTGACCAGAAAGAGCAGGTTTTTGCCAGTACGGTTGAGGCCTACAACGAAATATGGTGGTTCTACTGTTCCTCTGTGTCAAATACGCCTAACCGATATGTGGTTTATAACTACGCGGAGGACGTTTGGTATTACGGAACTATGGAACGCACGGCGTGGATCGACAGCGGTGTACGATCTAACCCAGTAGCTACGACGACCTCCGGCTTCTTAATAAACCAAGAGTCCGGCGTGGATGACGGGGAAACAGGCACCCTTCTTCCGATAGAAGCCTTTATCCAGTCCGCTGAGTTTGATTTAAACGACGGGCACAACATGAGTTTTGTGTGGCGACTGCTTCCTGATTTGACCTTCCGGGGATCGACTGCGGCAAGTCCTACGGCCAGCTTTACACTTACGCCGCTAAAGAACTCTGGCTCGGGGTACACGGACCCCGCATCAGTGGGCGGGGACAATGCAGCGGACGTTGTACGTACAGCGACGGTCCCCGTTGAGCAGTTTACGGGGCAGATTTATACCCGGGTTCGTGGTCGGCAGTTGGCGATTAAGGTTTCCTCTGATGGGCTGGGAACTACATGGCAGCTTGGTGCCCCACGTATTGACATCCGTCCGGATGGGCGTCGATAATGGCTAACGTTATTACGGCAAACGACGACCTCAACAGGGTCGCTGCGCCGCGCTTACCTACGGCTACCCAGCAGTACGAACGCCAGTATCAGGATCAGTACAACAACATTCTGCGCCTGTATTTCAACCAAATAGATAACATTCTGGGGCAGTTAGACTGGAATAAACCGGTTGACTACCTTGACTTCAATACTACGGCCCCCGATGTCCCTCACGCGCATCAGGCAGGCCGAGTAAGCTGGGACGTTCCTGACGCCTGTCTCGAAATAGACCTAGCGTACGGAGTCGTACAGCAAGTAGGGCAGGAAATATACGCCCGGGTTCAGAACGTAACAGGGGTGACTATCCCTAACGGCACGGTTGTTGGGTTTGCCGGAGCGACGGATGACGCTCTACAGGTAGCGCCTTATATTGCTGACGGTTCGCAGCCCTCGTTGTATATTTTGGGTGTCATGACCCATGATCTGCCAGATTCTGGAGAAAAAGGCTACTGCACGACGTTTGGCTTTGTGCGTGACGTAAACACCAGCGCGTTTACCCAAGGGGATCTTCTGTATGCGTCCCCCAGCGTAGCCGGGGCATTTACAAACATCAAGCCGACGGCACCTAATAATGTCGTGGCGGTTGCGGCGGTTATAAAGGTCGGAACTACCGATGGTATTATCTTTGTGCGTCCAACCATTACGGCGCAGAAGTACTACGGAACTTTCGCCCGCACAACCAACTACGCCCCTGCAGTTGCTAATACGGCCTATGCTATTCCTTTTGACTCGACTATTATCGCCAACGGCATATCTGTTGGGACACCTACTTCACGCATAGTAGTGGCAGACTCGGGTTTTTACAGCGTTGCGTGTACTTTGCAGTACTCCAGCAGCAACGCATCGGCTAAAAACGCATACGTATGGCTCCGCAAAAACGGTACAGATGTTCCTCAATCTTCTCGGTTGGTGTCAGTGGACACTAACGGCGGTTATCGTCTTGGGGTTGTGAACGAATCAATCTCGCTACTTGCGGGCGACTATATTGAGATTATGGTTGCGGTTACAAATACTGCACTTACTCTGGCGGCGGTTGGTGCCACCGCGTTTGCTCCCGGGTCTCCTGCCGCTAACCTGACCATTCAGCAGATTCAGGAATGAGCCCTATACCACAGCCTAATAATTTTGTAAAATACTGACATATTGGATCGAGGACATAAAGATGGCAACAGCACCTAAAGCAGCAGGGATCATGGACCTCCCCGAAAACGAGGACATGAATCAGCCCCCACAGCTTTCCCCTATGGAGTCATATGACGCCGTCACAACGGCGTTGAACACTGCCAGCCCTGACGCTGCTTCTCAGTACGAGCAGACGATGAACATGTCGCTGCCCCCGGAACTGATGGAAATGTCCGCGGAAGAGATCAGCCAGATCTTGCAGCTGTTCCAGTATCTCCAAGAGAATCCCGAAGAATACCCCGCCGCCATTGCTGACCTTGTTGAAGAGGGTGTTATTGAAGCAGGCGACCTGCCCCCAGAGTACGACGAGGAAGTGCTGGCTACAGTAAATGCCTTGTTGATGCAAGCTCTAAGAACAAAGCAGGGCGGTATGCCCCAGCAGCCTCAGGGCTTTGCCATGGGCGGTATTGCTGATGCTGCACGCATTGTTGCAAATCAGGGCCGTGGTCAAGATACTATGCTGGCGCACATTACGCCAGAAGAAGCTCAATTGCTCCGCAGCCGGGGCGGCATGGGCACTATCAACCCGATGACGGGCTTGCGTGAATACGGCTGGTTTAAAAAGACATTTGGTTTCTCCAGCAAGAAAATTCCCGGCGTCGGCGCCATAAAAAAAATCGCCGCTCCTCTTGTCAGCGCAGCTAAGAAAATTGTTGCCAGCCCTATTGGCCGGATTGTTGCTACCGTTGCGTTGACCGCGTTCCTCGGACCAGCAGGGGCTGCAATGGGAGGTGGATTCTTTGGCGCAGCTGCTGCGGCGGGCGTGGCGGGCACAAGTATTGGCTTACTGTCTGGGCAGAGCCTTAAAGATAGTTTAATTAGTGGTGCTACAGCATACTTTGGCGCTCCCGGCGGTCCGGTGGCTAACTTCGTTGGGCAGGCTGGAATTACCAGCATAGCGGGCCAAGCGGCGGCGGCCAGCGGACTTATTGGCACTGCTGCCTCTTTGGCAACAGGAAAGAACCTCAAAGAGTCTATTAGAAGTGGTTTGACGCAAGCCGCTATCGGTGGAGGCTCTGCGATAGTTAGTAACTATATGGCGCAGGCCGACGGCTCTAAGAGCCTCATGGATGCTGTTAACCAAGACGCTCCAGTTTTGACCCCTGAAGGTGTTTTGAAAGGGGATACAGCGCCAACGGAAAATAAAAATATTGACAGCAACTATGGGGAAGCCGCGCCCGTAATAGGTAGTGGTGAGGGAGTCCAGCCCCAACAGGCGCCCCTGACTGACGCCGACTACCGGGCTCTAAATCGAAACTACTACGACCAAGTTAATGGGGTCAAAGCCTTACCGGGCGTGGATGGGCTGGGATCAGCTCCAACCAGTAACGTCATGGACCCCGCAATTGCAGCACGTGCAGCACGAGGTGATATGTTTGCGAGCGCCAACACAGCCCCCGCTGGTGCATACCAACCTCCCGGAATATTTGATTCAGCCAAGCGCATGGGCTCGGGGATCATGGACATTGGACAAGGCAATTTTGAACAGGGCTTTAAGGATCTTACTGGCGGCGCTGGCGACTTGTTTATGCCATCGGGCCCCACCGATGCTCAAATAATAGATTCTCCTGAATATGCCAAGCTAAGTAAGGCAATTGGAGGCAAGGCTGCGCTTGAGCGACTTTCAACGCAAATGTCCCCCGGCATAATCCGTACCTATGGTCCCGGCGTTGCCGCGGGCCTTGGCGCTACGGCCATGATGGGTGGATTTGAGCCCCCAGAGACGCCTGACTCTCAGATGAAGCAGGACATGTACGGGACTCCGGGCCTTGATCGGATCAACGCGGACCCCAACAAGTACATCATTCAAAACCTCCCCGGTGTTAACTACACTGAGCAGGGAAATATTGCTGGGTCAGGAAATTGGGCTCCGGGCCAAACACTGGATGATATTAGAGTCAGTGGTAATACAACTTCTGGCAGAAACCTACGGGGCAACATATATACCCCTCCAATGTATTCGCCTACAGGGTCTGGAGGCGGGGGTATCGCACAGCCGTACAATCAAAGGAACATGTACGATTTCATGCCAAGGTACGCGGCTCAGGGCGGCATGATGAGTGGTGGTATTGCAAACTTGGCCGGAGGTGGGTATCCTCGACGTACTGGTCAAATAGAAGGTCCGGGGACCGAGAAGTCTGATTCAATCCCTGCAATGTTGTCTGACGGCGAGTTTGTTATGACAGCGGGCGCTGTCCGCGGCGCTGGGAATGGCAGCCGCAGAGCAGGCGCAAAGAAAATGTATGCTTTGATGCATCAACTTGAACAAAACGCAGCACGGGGTTAATCATGGCAGAAGTAACAGAACAGATAGTCCGGGAAGCCCCGGAGATTGAGGCCTATAAATTAGGCCTTTTAAAGTCAGCTCAAGCACTACAGGCTCCAACCCTGCCCGACTACCAAGTGCAGGGCATGTCGCAAAGGCAGATAGATGCATTAACCACAGGCGAAGCAGGCATTGGGGCCTACGCCCCATTCCTCACAGCTGGATCGACCGCCCTAACAAGCGGGCAGGCAGCAGTCGGGGAAGCCGCGGACATTATGCGCGGCGCGGACACTCGGGAACAATTTGTTGCGGCCCAACAAGCAGCTAACGATGCTGCCGCGGGTACTTTGGCGCAGGCAGCGCCAATTGGCGAAAGCCAGATCAGCCAGTACATGAACCCCTTTACCAACCTTGCCTTGCAGCAACAGTTGGATGAAATGGGCCGTCAAGGGCAGATCCAGCAGCAGGGTTTAAACGCGCAGGCTGTCCGCTCTGGCGCATTTGGCGGGTCACGCCAAGGTATTGCACAGCAAGAGCTGAACCGCAACTTGATGCAGACCCAAAACCAAGCTATTGCCAACGCTATGCAGGGCAACTATGGACAAGCCTTGGCTGCCGCTCAGCAACAACAGCAAGCCGGAATGGCAGGCTACGGCCAACTGGCTAACATTGGCCAAGGTATTGGATCTTTGGCAAACCAGCAGTTTGGTGTTGGCCAAGGCATGGCGCAAGGTATTGCTGGTCTGGGCACACAACTGGGCAACATTGGTGTACAGCAGGCTGCTTTGGGTGCACAGGAACAGCAACTGGGCCAAAACGATGTCAACTTCTTGTACAACCTTGGTTCTGCAGAGCAGCGCCAAGATCAAGCAGAGCTGGATGCGCTTCGTGCCTCCAAGATGCAAACAGCGCTTCAGCCGCAACAGCAACTGGCATTTGTGTCCGACATTTACAAAGGTGCGCCGTCTTCGCAGATGTCGGTCAGCCAGCAGCAACAGCCCGTACCCAGCCCATTCCAGCAAATTGCAGGTTTGGCAACAGGCACGGTGGGCACGCTCGCCGCAGGGAAAACTGCTGGAATATTTTAAGGAAAAGACATGAAAGACGACATCCTACAGCGGGCTATGTTTGCCATGCCTTTATCAAAAGAGGCAAAAAACAGCGGCATCATGTCCGGTTTTGAGGACGACATTAATGACACGGATGACGAGGATGAGATGACTCCCATGGAGCGTACTCCCCAGAATCCTGAGATCATGATGAACACTCTGCGCGGCGACATGCGGTCTACCGATGCGCGGTACATGGAGCTTGCTCAGATGGTTGGCGAAGAAGCCGCCATGGAAACACCCCCCGAAGTTCTTGCCATGTTGCAACAGCACTTTGCTATGACGCAGCAGCCTCAGGGTGGTATCGGTGCTTTACCTCAGGGCGGCGAGATGATGCCTCCTCCAATGCCCGGACAAGATCCGATGGCAATGCCCGGACAAGATCCGATGGCAATGCAGGGAGCGCCAATGCCCATGGACCAAGGACCAATGATGCCTCCCGGGGGTGAGGGAATGCCCGGCCCTTTCCCGCAGGGCGGGGCTGAACAAGCTCCGCCAACCCCTGATGGCATGCCCCCGCAGCAGTTTGCTATTGGAGGGATTGCGCAGGGCATAGCCCGTGGCGCTCAAATGCTTGGTCCCCGTATTGCACAGGGCGCACAGTCAGCAAACGCTGCTTTGGGCCGTATGTTCATGAATCCCCGTGTATCGCAGCCTTTTTTAGAGAATGTTCGGGGTGCGGGCGGTCGATACACTAAAGAGCAGGTTGCCCGTGGCGGTGACTTAATGTATCCAACGCTGACGCAAGGCTTGAACCAAGGTTTAAACCAGTTGGCCGCGCAGTACCCTAAGGCAGGGCCTGTTCTATCAAGCGCTGCAGCAATGCTGGCGGGTTTAGACGGCGGACCCGAAGCTGAGCCGGATCGCACTGGTCGCCAAGCTATCGGCTATGAAGTGCCTATGATGGCTCCTGCCAGCGGAGCTGGTGGCGGTCGCGGTTTTATTGATGAGCGGTACTACGAGAATGTTCCCGGCATGAGCCGCGGAGAGGCGGCAACAGAGGCAGCGGCGGCGACAGAGGCAGCGGCAGCGGCGGCAGCAGAGGCAGCGGCGGAAGAGCAGAGCGGTTATGACTTACCCCCCGCAGGAAATGACCCTAATGAGGCCCCTTATAAAGGAGAGGGCCTTAGTGCTGCTGAAGACCTAGCTAAGGTAACAGGCGTGCCGCCTAAAAAACTTAGCAAGATAGATCGAATCCGCGCATCACGAGATGAGTACGCTCCGCTGTTCCAAGAGTTAATGGGCGACAACAAAGCAGACATGAAGACCAACGCACTGCTGATGCTCGCAGACGCGGGCTTTAAGTTTGCAGGAGCCACTGAGCCCACAATGGCAATGTCTCTGGCTAAATCCGCAGAGGGTATTCCAAAGGGCTTTGCCGCCTTGATCGCACAGGCTAAGGACCGCAAGCTGAAGTTGGATTCCGCCGCCCTGACTCAGGCCATTACAGATGTTAACGCTCAAGATACCTTTGCTAAACAGCAGCAGATGGAGATCCTTAAAGGGGATTACAGGTTACTTGCGGCACAAGCAAAACAAAAGGGCGATAAGGTTTCTGATGTAGGCCTTGGTGGACGTATTATTGAGGATAAGAACGGCAGCTTCCTAGGCTTCTCTATTGCCGAAAACGACCCAAGTGTTCGCAGCGCCATTAACAGTGCTTACACACTTCGTGACACAGACAATCCGTTTGTTGAAAACTTGGGCGAGGCACCTACTACTGTTGAGACAGACAAGGGCGAGCGCATTAAGTTGGGCACCGGCTTGCGGTCTATTGACAATGCGCTTTCACAGCTGAACTCAATGAAGCGGGACTTCACCGAGCTGTACAGCCCCGGCACATGGGTCTCGTCTCAGGTCAACAACATATTGGTGCCTGTCACTGGCGGCCTTATTCGGCCTGATGTTGATCAGGCAAAAGCCGCGACTTCTGTCAGCACTAAGTTGAACCGCATCCAAAAGGCCATTGCCTCTGCTAACGACACTGGTCGCGTAGCAGTGCAGGAGCAGGAGTGGGTACGTAATACAACTGAGGGCATCAATGACCCAGAGGCATTCTTTACCAACAAAGAACTTGCCGCTGCCCAACTCAACGCGTTGGAAACAGAGCTGCGTAATTCTCGCCAGCAGATTCTTACCCAGTTGGGATACGAGAAAAACAACTTCGTCATGAACACGCCGAATACAGGCACACAAAGTGACCCGTTTGTTATTGGATCGGACCCAGATGCGCAACGCCGCATGTATACTTTCTTACAGGGAACCGTAGGCAAAGCGCAGGATCCAAATGCCGCAGTATATTTGAAGATGCCCAACGGCAGCGTTCAAGCATTTACAGCAGGTCAACTTCGGGGCATGAACCTTAAATGAGCACAATCACCAATATCAACGGCGAAGTAGTCGACATGATGACCGGCGAGGTCGTCGGTCGATCCAAAGACGCGGTAATGGAGAAAGACCCGCGGTCCGCGGCTGGCGCTGATCAAGCGTTTACCAGCACGGATGACGCCGTAGGTGGTTTAATTAACAATACGACATGGGGCATGCAAAGCGCTCTTTTTGCAATTCCTGATGCAGCAACGCTGGGTATCGGCAAAGCCTTGGGAATGAAGGAGGATCAAGTCCAAACCTTGGGCAAGCTCTTTAACAAACTGCAGGTGGGTATCGGGGGCGATAAGATCCGAGCACCTAAGAACGAGGCCGAGCGTTATGCCCGAGCTATTGGCGAAGGCATTGGAGCTAACCTCCCGTTTACAGGCATATTGGCATGGGCGGCGAACAAGGCACCAATGGTCCGCACGGCCACCCCTAGCCAAGGCCTGATCAAGAACATTGCAAACGAAGCGGTTGATTTTGTTAAACGCAATCCCCGGGGGGCCGTTGCCTTGGACGTGGCATTTGGTGCGGGATATGAGGGTCTTCGCCAAGCGGTTGAAGAGAACGTGGATGACAGCAATGAGATGAAGTCCGTGTACAAAGAGCTGCTCCCGGCGGCTGCTTTTATCGGCGGCCCACTTGCGCTTAGCCAGCTACCCTCTGTCAAGCTGGGAACCGCCGCAGGCAAAAAACTCAAGGGCTTGTTTGACGGGATGGGGGACGTTGAGAAAGATGTTTTAGGCGAACTTGGGGGTGCCTATAATCTTCCCGGCGTGAAAATCTTGCCGAAGATGTTCATCCAAAATGCTGAAAAGAAACTGGAACAGGTGTTTGGTCCTATCGCGCAGAGCAAGGAAGCACAAGAAGCATTAGCCTCGTTAAAAGCGGCCCTTGAAGACCCCCGGGTTGCCGAAGCAGGGTTTGTGTTTGATGCGGCGGAATCAACTATGTTTACCCCGTTGGTACAGCGCAAACTTGAGCTGCTCAAGGACCTTGGGCCAAAGGAATTAGATGCAATAAAGGTTAGAATTAACGAAAACCAGACGAAATTACAGGACTTATTTGATAGTTTCTCCCCAGAAGCTCGCACCCCGATTGTTGAAGCATTCCAAAAGGTTCAGGGAGATCGCCAAGGGTTCTTTGAATCTATGCTGCGCGAGCAGGCGGACCTCACTGAGGCGGAGATTCTTGCATTGTCCGAGCGCCTTGGGCCACAGAATATTGATGCACTGAACGATGAACTGCGTGGTGTGCTGATGGCCGGGATGGAGATGAACGCTGACATGCGTAAGAATGTTCTTAGCCGCATGGGCCTGCGTCAAGCTATTTCTCCAGAAGGTCTGCCAATGCCTACGCGGGAAGACGGCAAGTCTTTGTTTGAAGCGCAGGACATGGAAGAGGCAGCTGTAAAGCTGATCGAGAAGTACCGCATTGAACGCCCCTCCGCACGCAGCCAAGTCCCAGAGCCTATCCGCATACTGGAGCGCTTTGTTAAATCCCAGCAAACAGCGCGGGAATCCATGCAGGCTCGCATGGAGCGGGACCTTACTGATGAGTCAATTCGTGACCAAATAGCAGGCCTTGATCCCGATGTCCAAGCCAGTGTTCGCCAAACAGTTTCGGAAATAATGGAAGGTAAGGCAGCAAAGGGCCGAAAGCGCGGAGTCTCTCTAAGCGATATTGCCCAGTCCGCGGGGCGTGACAAAGAGGGGAACATTTCGATCCCCACAGGTATCCCCGGAAAGCGGGTCGTGGTCAACCCAGAGCAGATAAAACGAGATGCGGAGCTTATAGCCCAAGATTCTACAAAGATCGACATCAACGTCCCTGAAGCACTGGACTACTTAACCGCTGCACAGCGTTTCCGCAACGATTCTGTAAGCGGGTATAACGCTGCCATGATGAAGGGCCGCACGCGACTGACCGATGCCCAGAAGATTGTGGATACGGGCGACACCGTGTTTAAGGACATCGAAAAGCTGATCATGGACCACGTGCCAAAGGTCAAGCGCGAGTACGAGGGCATGAAAATGGTCCTCGACGATTACAAAGCAGGCTACGAAAAAGCGTTGCCCCTGCTGTTGTCAAGCACAAAGCGCGGCGGACAAGAGTATCTCTTGCCAAACGAATCCCTAATGCAAACAGCGTTTAGTAACGCGGACAATCTGCGTCAACTGCGTGTGACCTTAGGTGGCGGGGAGCAAGCAGACAGCTTGATGACACGTGGTGCCATTGACTGGCTGTCTCGCAAACCTATCTTTGACAAGAACGGGCTTGTTGATCCAAAGAAAATTCGTTCTATTTTGGACAAGAACAAAGGCATTGTCGATGCGCTGCCGGAAAATATCCGCACTAAGCTGACAGCCGAAGTAGGCTTTGCAGATGACTACGCCCGTCGCATCGCCGAGATTGATCAGCGCCGTATGGCGGCAAAGGACAGCGAGCTGGATAACTTGCTTGCAAAGGCCTCTCGGGAAGACGCCGATCCGGCCCAATCAATTGCCATGGCGATTAAGGATCCTGCGGCAATGCGCAAGCTGGTTGATCAAGCGGGGAAAGATCCCGAAATGCTTGCTGCCTTGCGCCGTGCGGTGTTTCAAACAGCTACAGATGGTGCGAAGCAGGGCGGCCTACTGTCCTCTTTTATTCAAGCAAACGAAAAGAGCTTGAAGGTGCTGTTCAAAAACAGTAAACATCTAGAGGATTTAAAAACGCTTGCTGAGCTGCAGCGCCGCGTAAATGCTTTTGCAGGGGTGACTGGGCAGATCCCAGAATTCAACTCTCTGGATGAGAACCTTAAAAAGGTGTTTGGATCAGGCCTGCAGTACATAACTACAACCGCCCGCGAAGCCGCCGTAGGTCGCATTCGCCCTGAAACAGGGGCCCTAGCGCTTTTGATTCGCATGGCGGGTGGGTTAGAAAACCGAGTTTACAATAGCATTTTTGTGAAGGCGCTGGAGGATCCAACCTTTGCTTCTCGAATTTCCAGCATAGGTACGCCAGAGCAGGCCGCCAAGGCTGCCGCTGAGCTGACTAAAGTCGGTGTACCGCGGTCCTTTTTCCAGCAGCTGGTGACCGCTCCCGGCGCTTCACGCGCCGCGGCCCAAGAGCTGCGAGAACTGGCACTAGAAGACGAGACGGCGTCCACTGGGGTAAACCCTAATTTACCTGTAATGGGAGCGGCTAGGCAGATGCTTCGTAATCTGCCCCCGGCTCCCCCAAGCCGTGGTATGCCGCAACCCCAACAGGGTCCTAACTTGCGTGCCCCATCTTTCCAACCCCCCGCAAGGCCTGCGAGTAACGTGGGCTTGATGTACCCCACGCTGTTCCCTAACGATCCAATTAGCGCAATGTTGCAACAACGACAAGCAGGATTAACACAATGACAAAAGAAGTATGGGACAAGAAGCGCCCCAAGTCCGTAGGCAAGCCAAAGGCTTTGACCCCCGCAAAGAAAGCAGCCGCAAAAGCGGCTGCTAAGAAGGCTGGGCGACCCTATCCAAACCTAGTGGACAACATGCGGGCTGCCCGCAAAAAGTGAGTTACCGTCGCTTCTTCAAGGGGTTTCTCCACCCTTGGCGGTAATTAGCTCTGGTGGCTGGTCCACCAGAGCCTTTTTTGCTTTCTCAAAAGCATCTACACGACGCCACCACTTGTCGATGTAGCCGTCAAACTCCCGGCCACACGTCGTGAATTCCTGCACTTGTCCGTCTTGTGCGACCATCATGATTACGCCCTGCCGTATCTTGGTCCCGTGAACCTCGTTGTGTGCCGCAGCATACGCGGCCAGCTGTACAAAGTAGTCTTCAATCCACTCCCGACGCTTCATTTTGTTCGTCTGCTTAAAGTCGATGATGGATTCATTGTTCTTGTACACGCCTACGCAGTCTGAGGTGCCCGCGTAGCGCTTTGGATAGTACAAGGGTATCTCTGCCCCCCAAACCTCCTGAACGCTTGGGAAGAAGTGTTCTATGAGCTGGTAGCCCATGCGGTAGCCCTTGACCGCGAGCCATGTGCGAGGAGCAGGCAGATCACGGTTCAACAGCAGGCGTTCAACGACGTTGTGCATGTGCGTACCAACCGTGGCGGCTTCGTTCTTAATACGGTCCGCTTCTGCCTCACCAACCCTCGCGGCCCACGCATCAAGGTGGGACTTGTCTTTGGTATCTGACAGAACATTGGTGACGCTGGGCAGGGGGGCTGTATCTACAATGTAGACACGCCCGTCCTCCCGATCCTCACGTTTTAGGCGTTCGTAGACGTACTTTTTACGAATAGGTATAAGCTGCATCAGACGATCCAATCTTTTAGTTTCTCGCCCAGCACTTCGCTGGCGATGTTGATTTTGTTGCGTAGGGCTTTGACAATGTGCTCGTCCACAGTCCCCACAGTAATGAAGTCCACATAGGTAACCTTGCTGGTCTGGCCGATACGGTGAGCACGGTCCTCTGACTGCAGGCGTACCTCCAAGTCAAAGCTGTTGCTGTAATACACAACCAAGTTGGCTGCAGTTAGGGTTAACCCGTAGCCACCAGTGCGGGGGTTACCCACAAAGAAACGTAGATCGCTTTCAGGGTCCTGAAACTTCTCCACAATCTCTTGGCGCTCCTCTGCTTCTGTGTCCCCGTAGTACGTTGCAACGCTGGTCATGCCGTATTCTTTTGCTAGTGCAATGCGGATGTTTTCAATGTCCCGCCGGTAGTTGGCCCAGATAATTACCTTGCCCTGCGTCTCCGCAACTGTTGACAACAACTCCCCTATGCGGTTGCTTGGAATGTCTAACTGCTGGCCGTCGTCGGTCTTGACATGTCCGCAAACAATTTGATGCAGGCGCATTAACTGCGTTAGCGCATTGTTGGTGGTCATCAGCCCGCCCTCAACTTCTGCCAACGCCATCAGCTTCATCTGATCGTATGCTTTGCGTTGCTCTGCGGTAAGCTCGATCTCACGGCGCGTGTAAACTTTGTCTGGCAAGTCCAAGCACTCTTCCTTAGTCACGCGGAACGAGAAATCATTTAGCTTATGCTGCAGCTCATCCAGTCTGCGGTAGCCAACAATCTGCTTGAATGTGTGCGTAGACATCTTGCGCTCAACAAGGATCGCGTACCGCGCTTGGAATGCGTAGTAGCTGTAAACGTTTAAGCAATCAGGGCTTAGGAATTCGCATTGCGAGTACAGATCAAGCGGGCTCTTTGTCACAGGCGAACCCGTTGCAATCCGCTTGTAGACTGCGTCTTTGCCTACCTTGATGATATTCTTTGTGCGCTTCGCCGTAGGCGTTTTGATCGTCGTGCTTTCATCAATCGACATGAACGAGTTTGTTACACGCAAAAACGTGCGTGCATACGTCATGCCTTTTTCTGTGCTAAACGCTTCGATGTTCATGATCAAGATGCGCAGCTCATCAACGCAGTTCCACATCTCCTCCATCTCTTGGCGTTCTGCCTTGCGTGGGGACGGGGACCAGCACGCCATCTTGTACGACACATGATCCGGCATATGCTTGGGTATCTCGGACTTGTACCAGTTACGGTACACGCCTTTAGGTGCAACGATCAGCATAGAGTTGATCTTGCCTTTGTCGTACAGCATAGCTGCGTTGTTGATGAGCATGAAGCTCTTTCCAGTGCCCATGTCAGCAAGTAACGCAACGTGCGGATCCTCCCAGAAACGCTGTAAATACGCGGCTTGGTGGACAAACGGTTTGTTCTTAAACGGGTACTTCTCTAGAAACCAATCCATGACTTTCTTCCTTTCTTTAAAAAAACCTGTTGACAGGCCGAAAAATTATTGTACACTACGTTTTCGTTTTGAAGAAAGGATAACTTAACGTGCCAAATGTTTATGTAGTACAAGAGATGCCAAACCACGACATTGCTTCGGCGATGAAGTTTGGTGAGTTAAGGGTGCTTCTGCCCTCTAACACTCAAATTGCTTTTTCAACAGCCCCTGCGGTTCGGACTCTGCGCCGCAAACTTAGGGAATATACTGATGAAGATTACTTGCTTTTGACTGGTGACCCTGTTGCAATTGGGTTAGTATGTGCAATCGCAGCAGCCTATAACGGTGGTCGGTACACGGCCTTGAAGTGGGACCGCCGCGAGAGGATGTATATACCCGTTAAACTAAACGTAACCGAGAATGGAGAAAGAGATGACTTCTAAAATACAAGACATTTTTGAAGAGGACGCAGGCGCTCTGCAGATTAAGAACGAAGACCTGTCTTCTGTTGGCAAACTTGCTAAGCGTGCCAAGGAGCTGGACAACGAGATCAAAGAGCTAGAGAGCGTAGTGTCCGAGCGCAAAGATCAACAGCGCAAGTTGTTGGAAGAAACAATCCCAGCTATGCTTGCTGAGCTGGGTATGACTTCATTCAAAATGGGCGATGGCTCACAGATTGATGTCAAGCCCTTTTACAGCGCTAGCATCAAAGAAGAAAACCGTGCGGAAGCCTACGAGTGGCTGCGCAATAACGGTTTCGATGACATCATTAAGAACACCGTCAGCGTTCGGTTTGGTCGCGGTGAAGACCAACTGTGCGATGGCTTACTAGTCCAATTGCGTGAGCAAAACTATCCAGTTGAGCAAGCGCAAAAGGTGGAATCCCAAACCTTAAAGGCTTGGGTCCGTGAAATGGTAGAGCGCGGAGGCGAGTTCCCTACCAAGCTGTTTGGCGCATACGTGGGTCAAAAAGCAACAATCAAATCAGCATAAAGGAAAACGAAAATGGCTACGAAAAATGAAGTTGCAGTTAAATCTGAAAACGCAATGGTATTAGCAGGTGACTTTGAGGCGGACGCTTCAGGTGGTTTTGAGAGCATGCAGCAGGACGACTTTGCCCTGCCGTTCCTGCGCTTGTTGACCAACGTGTCCCCTGAGATCGGTGAGATTGACGGCGCGATGCCCGGCATGATCCTTAACTCTGTGACCAACCAATTGTTTGACGGCAAGAAAGGCGTGACTGTTATCCCATGCGCTTACGTTCGTCAATACATTGAATGGGCACCGCGTGGTAGCGGATCAGGCGCACCGTTGGCTATCTACCCGGCCACGTCCGACATCCTAAGCCGCACGCACCGCGAACCGGGCGACAACAAAGACTACTTGGACAATGGCAATTACATTGAGAACACGGCGAACCATTACGTCATGATCATCAATGATGATGGCATCCCCGAGGCAGCTTTGATTGTCATGAAGTCAACGCAGTTGAAGAAGTCCCGCAAGTGGAACAGCATGATGATGTCCACAAAGATGATGGGCAAGAATGGTCCTTACACTCCCCCCATGTATTCGCAGGTATACCGCCTGACGACGCAGGGCGAGTCGAACGACAAGGGCAAGTGGTTTGGCTGGGAGATCGAGCGCATCGGCCCAATCGAAGACATGAATGTCTACCACGCAGCAAAGGCGTTTGCTCTGCAGATCGGTGCAGGCGATGTCAAGGTGAAGCATGAGGGCGATGTGCCTACAGCAGGGAACGTTGCAGACGCGCCGTTCTAATTAATGGGGACGCCTGAACAGGCGTCCCCTTCTATATAGAGAGTATTGATGACCGATCAACTAAAAAGATTCCAAGCGATATTCAAGGGCTTGGATATTGCCTATGGCACATATGTAATTAAGTCGGAGCGCAATGATGGAAAGCAAGCAGGGAAAGCCACGGTGGTTAGAAAACCGCCGACCGATGACCTTTGGGAGAAGCATCTTGGCGGTGTTGAGCCTTCCCTTGGAATTATTCCTATACGTGCTGATAATAGTTGTATATGGGGCTGTATTGACATCGACCAATATCCTCTGGACCATAAGGGTCTGGTGGAAAAAGTTAGTCAACTAAAACTTCCACTGGTTGTATGCCGCAGTAAATCTGGCGGTGCGCACGTCTTTCTTTTTACGAAAGAACCGATACCCGCTGCGGAGATGCAGGAGTATCTGAAGAATGCGGCTGCTCTGCTCGGAGAAGCTGGGCGCGAAATATTTCCAAAGCAATCTGAAATTCTTGTTGACCGTGGCGACACGGGAAACTTTTTGAACCTGCCATACTTTGGCGGGGATGCAGGGACACGCTATGCCTTCCACCCCAATGGCGAATCCGCCAGCCTCGAAGAATTCTTTCAGCTCTACGACGAGAACGTCCAAGAGCTACCAGTTAAAATCCCGGAACCTCCAGCACAAGCGGAAAGTCCCATTAAAGATGGTCCGCCTTGCTTGCAGGCTCTTTGTGCTCAAGGGTTTCCCGAGGGGACTCGCAACAATGGACTATTCAACATTGGTGTCTACCTTAAAAAAGCACACCCCGATGACTGGGAAGATAAGATGGTGGAATACAACTTCAAGTACGTGTCGCCGCCTCTCCCGAATAACGAAGTTCAAGTGGTCCTAAAGCAGGCCGGGAAAAAAGATTACCAGTACAAGTGCAAAGATGTACCGCTCAATGCTTTCTGTAATAGCGGTCTGTGCCGCACGCGCAAGCATGGTATCGGATCTAACGGTCCTGATGCGCCGCAAATGTCTTCTCTGTCTAAGTATGCAAGCGAGCCGCCGCTGTGGTTCCTTGATGTAAATGGACGCCGCGTAGAACTGGATACAGATAGCTTGTACAACCAGATGGCTTTTCAAAAAGCATGCATGGAGAAGCTCAACCTTGTGCCTCCGACCCTGCGTAAACAGGATTGGGAACAACTGCTTAACGCGCTACTGAAAGAAATGGTAGAGACGCAAGCAATCACCGAGGCGAGCGAAGACACAAGCATCACGGGCCGCTTTACCGATCTTCTAGAAGAGTTCACCACGCACATGCAACAGGCACTCGACCGAGAAGAAGTGATCATGGGCCGACCATGGCGTGATGATGATGAAGCTAAGACGTACTTCCGGATCAAGGATCTAGAGGGCCACTTAAAGCGCAACTCCTTCCTTGGGCTTAGCGCACCTAAGATGGCTCAGCGCCTGCGTGACATGGGCGGCGAACCAATCTCTATGTTTATTAAGGGCAGGACAATCCGCTGCTGGCGCATACCGAGCTTTGATAAACAGGACTCGCCGTTTGAATCGCAGACTAAGCGATCTACTGAAGCACCGTTCTAGGAGAATTACTGATGCTAAAAATTGATGGACACGACAACGCGATCCTTGGCCCAGCGCTGGTCTGGGGCGGCAATGGCCGCACCGATGTTCTGGTCTACGACGGCGAAATTATTCGCAATAACCTGATGGACGAGGGCATGGGCATAGATGAGGCTCGTGAGTACATTGAATTCAACATCGAGGGCGCATATGTCGGAGAAGACACGCCTGTGATTGTTTGGACATTGGACATTTGGGATGAGTAATGTCAACAAAATCTTCGGCCCTCCCGGGGCCGGGAAAACCACATACCTGCTCAACGTAGTTGACAAGGAGCTGGGTGATGGCGTTGCCTCAGAAAGAATAGGGTATTTTTCTTTCACGAGAAAGGCCTCCACCGAGGCACGCGACCGTGCGATCAAGAAGTTTCCGCATTTGAATGCTAAGACAAACTTCCCGTATTTCCGCACCCTACACAGCCTCGCGTTCCACAGCCTTGCCGTGCGAACCGATGACATGATGCAGGCAGAGCACTTCAAAGACTTTGCAATGCAAGCAGGCATCGAGCTGAACATTGCACGCGACGAGGAGCTGGACTTTGTCAAAACCGACAACCCTATCCTTAACGAGATTAACCTTGCGCGGATCAAGGGCCTTGACCTGCGCCAGCATTACAACCAATCAGGCCTCGACATCGAGTGGCACCACTTCGAGTTTGTAGAGCGCAGCTACCGGCACTACAAAAGTAGCAGAGGCCTGCTGGACTTCACAGACCTGCTGGAGCTGATCGTTTCCGAGCCCGACCGCCTACCTGAACTGGAAGTGCTAATCGTTGATGAAGCACAAGACCTGTCCCGCTTGCAGTGGCGCATGGTTGAAGAACTATCGAAAAAGTCTAAGCGCACATTCATTGCAGGGGACGACGACCAAGCCGTGTTTACATGGGCCGGGGCAGATGTCAACAGCTTCCTGTCCTTCGGCGGCAACATCACCGTACTAGATCAATCCTACCGCGTACCAGCGACCGTGCACCGACTGGCCGATGCCATCGTACAGCGCATTAGGCACCGCCAAGAAAAGGTGTGGAAGCCGCGTGACTTCGACGGCTCAGTACTGACGTACCACCGCTTTGAAGACGTTCCCGTGGGCCAAGGCCAATGGCTCATCCTTGGCAGTACAAACTACCTTCTCAACCCCGTGCATGAGTGGCTGAAAACCATGGGCATCCTTTTTGAGCGCAATGGGGTATCCAGCATTACAGATGCCGTCTACAATGCTGTGCTCAATTGGGAACGACTTAGAAAGGGAACCGCTATCAGCTACGAGGCCGTTAAAACCGTCTACCGCTATCTGGATACAGAGGCAGTTGAGCGGGGGCACAAAACCTTTAAGCACGGCGACCCTACCCTGCTCTACGGGATGCAGGAATTGCAGAGTAAATATGGACTCAAGACTGATCTGATATGGCATCAGGCCTTGACCAAGATCGCTGACGATAAGCGCGACTACCTGATCTCGGTCCTGAAGCGCGGCGGCAACTTCTCAGACATGCGCCGAGTGCGACTGTCTACGATTCACGGAGCAAAGGGCGGGGAGGCGGACAATGTCTTACTGCTCATGGACCTTTCGCCCAAGTTTGCAAAAGAATATGCCCACAACTCGGACAATATCCACCGGCTGTTTTATGTCGGCGTGACCCGGGCTAAACAATCACTTCACCTTGTAATGCCCCAGAAAATAGAAAAAGGATTCAGACTTTGAAAACAATGCCAATGTTTCCCATCGCAACAGAGTGGGTGGCCCCGGAGATTTTCCCTAACCTATCTACCGCAAAGGAGATTGCAATTGACTTGGAAACTTGTGACCCTAATTTGGAGAAGTTTGGGCCCGGTTGGCCTAGAAATGACGGCTTTATTGTTGGCTACGCGGTTGCTGTAGACGGCTGGAGCGGTTATTTTCCCATTGCCCATGCCGGAGGTGGGAACCTTGATAAAAAACGCGTAGAGCGCTGGATAAAGGACGTGATGGCCCTTCCATGCGACAAGATCATGCACAACGCCGCTTACGACTGCGGCTGGCTACGCGCAGCAGGGTTCGAGGTCAATGGACGCGTCTATGACACCATGCTCGCCGCACCCCTGATCGATGAGAACCGCTACTCCTTCGCCCTAAACTCCCTTGGCTTTGACTACCTCAAAGAGATTAAGTCAGAGCAGGGCCTGAAACAGGCTGCCAACGACTTTGGTGTACACCCAAAAAAGGAATTGTGGAAGCTCCCGGCCATGTATGTAGGCAACTACGCTGAGCAAGATGCAGCCCTGACCTTGAAACTGTGGCATTACATGAAGACCCAACTGCGCAAAGAAGAAGTGGAATCCATCTTTCAGCTGGAAACCGATGTGTTCCCTGTGCTGTTGGACATGACCTACAAGGGTATCCGCTTTGACCGTGTCAAGTGCGAGACACTTATCGGGGAACTTCAGAAGCGGGAGAAGCAGCTGCACAAGGATATAAAAGCCATGGCGGGATCTTCTGTCGATATTTGGGCCGCAGCCAGTATCGCCCATGCGTTTGACTCCCTCAACTTGTCTTATCTCAAGACAGCGAACGGCCAACCCAGCTTTACCAAAGGCTTTTTAGACTCATGTGAGCATCCAGTCGCTAAATTAATCGTCGAAGCTCGGGAAACAAACAAGACACACAGCACTTTCTTGCAGCCCTACCTCGACTTCAGCGAAAAAACCGGGCGAATCCACCCGCATGTCAACCAAATGCGCTCGGATGACGGCGGCACGGTTACCGGACGACTGTCCATGGCCCAACCTAACCTACAGCAGGTCCCTGCCCGCCACGAAATCATCGGACCCATGGTCCGCGGACTGTTCCTTCCAGAAGAGGGCGACGTGTGGGCCTCTTGTGACTTCTCGTCCCAAGAACCACGGCTCTTGGTACATTACGCCAGCCTGCTCGATCTTCCCGGTGCCAGTAACATGGTTGACGCCTACCAAAACGACCCGGACACGGATTTCCACCAAATGGTTGCCGATATGGCCGGAATTAAGCGTAAACAGGCAAAAACCATTGGCCTTGGCTTGATGTACGGCATGGGTAAGGCTAAATTAGCTAATGAGTTGGACTTGGATGTGACAGAAGCTACAGAATTGATACAGCAGTTCCATAGAAACGTGCCGTTCCTAAAGGGTACAGTCAATGCAGTCATGGGCCGCATCGATCATCCGGCAACTGGCGGTGCAATTCGCACGCTTTTGGGCCGTAAATGCCGCTTTCCGCTGTGGGAACCCGTCGAATGGGGCGTCAACAAGGCTTTGCCCCGCGAACAAGCAGTCATTGAATATGGACAACGGATCAAGCGCTCAGGCACCTACAAGGGCCTGAACCGACTGATTCAAGGATCGGCTGCCGACCAGACAAAGAAAGCCATGCTGGCGCTACATTCCGCAGGCTATCGATGCCTACTGCAGGTGCATGATGAAGTTGTGATCAGCGTGCCCGAAAAAAAGGACGCTATAGAAGCGTCCAAACTCATGGTCAATGCGGTTGAATTAGCCGTCCCCAGCAGGGTTGACGTAGAAGTCGGTCCAAACTGGGGCGCGGCTAAATAAAAAGAGGGCCATTGCCCTCTTTTTAAAACAGGTACTCCAGATCAGTTTCTTAATAACAATTTGTGTTGCAATTGTTACCGTAGCAGCATGTCGTGCATGACGTATACTTGCCGTTGGCGTAGTAGGTATGTGTAGCACATGCCGCAAACACCGCCGTATTGGCGCACAGCACTAAAGCTAAAGCAATTACGTTTTTTACCATTTCAATTTTCCTTTAGGTTACATCTTCACCACGAAATGTGGTATCTGGGACAATCTCCAACAGCTTGTCCAAGTAATGCCTCGCTTTTAACAAATCGGCGCGAGGCGTGCCCTTCTCCTTGTAACGGCTTACATATTTGACAATGTTCCCCTCCAAGTAGCCTAGGTTGTTCGACACAATGTAGTCCCAAGGCTGTATGGCCTTGGACTTGTAATGGTCCCCAGAGACCTGTGTTTGGTTTGCTGAGACGGAGTTATTGCTCATCTTCGTCCTCATTCATTAAAGCTAAACGGGTTAGCGCATAAATATGCTCAAGTTTATGGCGAAGACGCAGCGCTTCGTCCAAAGCATTATCCAGCCGCGCACGCAGCACCCGGTTCTCCCTGTGAAGTTCCAGCTGCGCTAACTGCTGCATGTGCGTCTCATTGCGCAGATCAGCCACTTCCAAATCCAAACGCTCAAACTCTGCTCGATCCATCTTCGTATCCTTCCCTAAAAATAAACTTACTGCCAACCCTACTTGGGCATTTTAAAAAGTCATTGCACCCGGGGCGCGTGTCTTCCGGATTAAACGAATTGCCTGTGTATGGACCTACCGGCACAAACCGAGTAACCTTCGTCGCCTTAGTCACCTCAATCAAGTCTAAAGGAAATTTAGACTGCAGCTCAAGATACCTCTCGAAACCCTTGTCAGTAAGCCTTACCATCTCACCCCGTTGCTCGGCCCACCCACCACGGAGCATGGGGTCCGCAACCATTTTGGTCCACATGGCCTTGCTCTGATTGATCGAATGGGTCTTACCATAAAGACCCTGATCCCCAAAAAGCGGCGCTTCCCCATTAGTCAACCAACCCAAAAACCGATGCGCACACGTCTTCGGCTTTGGAATAAATATTTTTGTATAACTCATGACAATCTAACTCCTTGTTTTTGTATCAACTCCGACTGTTCCTTTGCGATCTCCATCTCAGCAATGTCAGTCACACTCTGCATCAGGCTCATGATCGTCGCCGACTCCGTCATCTGCACAAGCAAAATCAACTGCTCCAACTGCGTGAAGTTAAATGAACTCCAGTCCAAGTTGTCCTCCTCCGCAGGCAATAACCCCGCTGCGCGGATCAAGGCCACCGACATCTCCCTGTTCACATGGGGCTCCTTTAGTTTCAAATTCTTCAATGTGTCTATCTCATGCTGCATATAGTTCATGTCTTCCCCTTTAATTTGGCTTCTGGTTCCGAGGTTCTAGCATCATAAATCTCAAAATGTTTTTGGCAGATGAACCCGCATTCAATCGCTGGCTGTCCTTCCCGAGAAAAGGTGTCCCACTCGGCTTCAATACTGAAGTCGTCAGCCTTACACCCACAAGAGAGAATAATCATGTGTTCTTCTCCTCTGGTAAAAACTCAGCCTTTATAAGGTTAGCAGCAACCTGCCAATAGTTGTGACTGCCATTAGCCGCCTCGTGTTGAATCATCAGCAGGTTTACGATGCGCTGGCGTTCTGTCCTTACAGCGGCTTCTTTGGCTTCATGTAACTCGCGCATGACCTCGATGACCGCCAGTTCATGTTTGAGCATGATGGCCTTAATCATCTCGATGGGCGTCTCAATCATCGCCATCGCCGCCGCCTTGGTCTTGTCCTGCTCGGTCTTGGCTTTGATGATTGCCTCTTGGTGGAGTTTGGATAAAGACTTCATGGCTTGAACCCCACAACTGCCAGCGCAGACAACTCCTTGAAATCGCTCTCATCCATCGTAATGTTTACGCTTGTGTCCTTACCAATACCAACGGTGCTGGTAATCCAGCCATCGCCGTAATATTCGGTCCTCTTAGCGGCTCGTTGGAACCCATTACGCCTGACCAATTCAAACAGCAACTGCTCGTCGCTAAATGTCTCAATGGCTCTGTCCCATGTGTTGTTTTTGCTCATGTGTTCTTCCCCTTTACTATCGGTGCCCACTTGGTGCGCGGCTCATTAGCGTGTTTAATATAGAAATGAATCAGGTGATCAAAGATCTGAACGTACGTCATGCGCACCCCCGTCTCACCCTGTATGAAATCCCGTATATCGTCTATGCTCTCAGCTATTTCCACAGTTATGCGCTTAGTCATGTCTTCTCCGCTATAGCCGTGGCCCGCCCACCACGAATCTCAGACTTCACCAAATCTAATGCCCTCTCCATTTGCTGCACATTGATCACGTCCAACTGCGCATCATGCAACTCCATCACCGTATTGAGCGCAGCCATCTCATCACTCTTCAATACAAACCGACCAAGCTCCATGGACCGCCGACCAACCGAACGTAACGCCTCCAACCCAGCACGAACCTCCGAGCTGTACTCACGGCCCACGCCCAAACGATACAAAGCCTCAGTCATGTTCACCATTGCAATCAATACATCAATGTTCGCCCTGTTCGCCTTGCCCGTCACCAACGCCTCCAACGCAGAATGAGACCGCAGCCGCATCGTCACCAACGCACTACCATGCTCCGCTATCGGCGTGAAACCCTGCTTGATATAAGCCATCGGATCAAGAATCACGCCCTTAGGCCGATATTTACTCTTCTTCCTCACCTAAGGCCTCCACTATCTCTAATAGCATCAACGTCACGTCTAGGTGAAAGTCATCAATGCTAAACCCCTCCTCCCACTTTTCCAACAAATGCCTCGCCTGATGCAAGGCAGAATCTTTCTTCTCAATAGCCGCAATAATTTCCTCTGTTTTCATATGCTCTCCTATTTCCGGCGTCCAACGGAGCCGCCTTTTACTATGTTCCCGTTAGTGTCATTGTTCCGGTTTGAGTAAGCCAAAGTAGACATGTCTATTCGCTTCTCGTCTCGGTGCATGGCGTGTCTCGCGTTTGCTACCTCCGCATCACGAATCGCTTTTTTCAGACAGTCGTAATTGCTACCCTCCAATTTGCGCAGTAAGTCAATGTCTCTGTCGGCATTGTGATCCCACATCCATGTATTGATTTTGGGCAAGTGTGCGGCAGCAAAAACCCGTACCCCTACGTACCAAGGTAGCCCTATGGGTGGAATTCGTTTTAGTGGGGGGTCACAATCTACCGCGTACTTGCCACTCAGCGCGGCGAACAATTTAAGGGCATCCCCCACGTTCGCATTAGTACGCCAAGTTTTTATCAGCGCCGCATCCCAGTTCTTTTGATCGCTCATAATTTAAAAATGGCAGACGCCACCCCCACAATAAATGCTACCAACCCAACAGCTGCAATGGCCGTTACCGCCCATACCAACATGTCAGCCCACTCACTAAACCCATCATCCAACTCCCGCCAATCCCCAATAGGACGCGGCTCCACCGGATTTTCCTTAGTGTCTCGTTTCACCAGCATCATCACCCTCCTCATCAGATTCATCATCATCTTCCTCCTCAATATCAATCGTCTGCACTTTCGTGTCCCGATACGCAGACATCACCGCCCCCAACAACTCATGCAAATCCATACTCTGCAACTTCGCTAACGCCGCCACAGCAACCACCATCCCACCTAATGACCTAGGATCCTCCATATCCTGCGGATCATCACCCCCTATGTACTCCAACAACAGCCCCGCAGCTATCGCACAATCCTCACGAAACTCACCATCATCCGGGTTATTAGGATCAAACATATATGCACTCTTAGTTAAAAATTTAGTTACGTTTATCATAGCTCGTCGTACCAATCATCTATCTGAATGAATAAATCAAAAAAATCATCCTCAGTCAATAACGACGTAACATCCAAGGTCCCCGGACCATGGACCACGCTTACCTTAAAAATTCTGGACTCACCATTCTCATCGAGACCATATTCGACCTGCACGGGCAAATTAAGTAATAAGTCTGCCGTGTACCGCGCTTCAGGGACTAACATACACTATCCTTTCTGTTGTTCACTTGTTAAGATAGGTACAGTTTAGGTTCAGGGGCTACAGAAGTCAACCAGTTTGTGTCGAAATCCGTAGGGGTTTACCCTAGTAAATGGCTGTTTTTGCGGAAACCTATAGAGATATTTCTGGAGAAAATAAAAAAAAATATTTTTTTGTGAGATTTGACGTAATAGACGTAATGCCGTAATAAGTGAGTGTTTATGCGGGTTTTGGGCTAGTCGGTGACATTACGTCTGTATTTTAGACGTAATTTTCTGGGGGGTTGTCGCATTTTAATTTTTTAGTTTTAATTTTTCTTTTTCTCAGACTGCCCTATATAGGTTTTGAAAATAGGTTGAGGCCCCTGTGTACACTAGATATACTTAGGCAACAGATAACACAAGGAAATCGTTTTGATACAGATTGAAGCAGGGATTGTAATCCCTAGTCACCGTTCGATGTACCCGTTTTCAGAGATGCTACCGGGCGATAGCTTTCTTGTACAAGACCGTAAGAAAGCAGACTCAGCTAGGGTGGCATCCATTCGCTTTGTCAAGCGCCAAGAGCCCGATTGGGCCTTTGTTATGCGCAAGGTGGCGGATGGCTGGCGCATCTGGCGGACTGCCTAATGCCAAAGCGCGACGTTTGGAACGTTCCCCCTGTTGTCCCTGACAAGGCAAAGAATCGCCTTGCGACCGAAGTAAAGCCGCTGCGCAAGCAAAAGGTATTGAATGCTAAGGAATGGAAGTTTGTCCAAGAGTATGTGTCAGGAGATGGCCGGGTCACTTTGAAAGAGGCGGCTATCCGGGCAGGGTATAAAGAGGGCAGCGCGTCAGTTATGGCGTGGAAGTTGACCAACCCGAAAGAGTATCCTCATGTTGTGGCTGCAATTCAGGCATATCGCGCCGAATTGGCTTCTAAGTACAACACCAGCTATGAGCGGCACATGCGGGACTTGCAGGTCATCAGGGATAAGGCCATGGACAGCGGAGCATGGGCGGCTGCGGTGCAGGCGGAGTACCGCCGGGGCCAAGCCCTTGGGACTATTTATGTCGAGCGCAAAGAGATCAGGCACGGCACCATTGATAGCATGAGCAAAGAAGAGGTGCAGCGCAAGCTGGACGAGTTAAAGCAGCTGTACGGTCCCCCGCCTACTGCCTTGATCGATGCGGATAGCGGGCAAGTATTGGATACCATTGAGCGGGAGAAAGACCCTGTTTTTGATCCCGGCGTGGCCGAACCGCCATTAGATATTTTCGAGCGGGATAATGACAATGGCCCTGACGCCTGAGGCTAGGTTTTCCGCGAGGGTCCGCGATGGGTTGAAGGCATGCGGCTGTGATGTTGAGCGCATTGAAAACCGGGTGAACCTTGGGGTGTCCGATATGGTCATTGGCGTCGGCCCCTTGTTTGTCACGGTGGAATTGAAGGTTGTAGCTCGTGGGCTACAAGTGAAGCTGCGACCGCATCAAATATCGTTTTTGACCCGGCATGCCTTGAAGGGCCGCCCGGCTTTTGTCCTTGTTAAATACGATGCTGCCGACGAGGTGCGGTTATATCATGGCCGCCAAGCCGTCGAGCTTGCGACCGAAGGTTTACGGCTGCAGCCGATAGCAGCGTGGCCGTCCCGGGGCATGCCTTGGGATAAACTATCAGAAGCCCTTAGCCAATAGAAAATAATCATTGGACAGTCGGACTTGCTGGGTTATTATTGCTTTGCGTTTTCGCAATTTTAGAAAGGATAGAGAGATGACACACGATCAGTTTATTGATCGGCTGGCCTTAGAGGTTGCCGATAGCATGGACCACGATAACCTTTGGTTTTTCGCTGTTCGAGTATTGGGCGATGAGTATTCACGTCTTAGTAATGATGAGCTGGCCGCGACTGTTGCGAGCCATGCCCCCCAGCTGCTGGATGAGTTAATGGAGTTGCCGAAATGAAAAAAGAGCCTGATTATTTCGCTATCTCCCGTGTATGGGATGAAGGCGTTGCTTGCGCGGACTGCATGCATTGTCATACTCGTAAAGAGACCCGGCCATATGGTGAAGGTTCCGTTTATGAGACTTTCCGGGAATGCGATATTCTGGACGAGCTGGCCGATGGGGATTGCCCCGGCCTTGGAACGAATTAGGGTTTCACCTAAGTCGGGCTTAGAATTTTAGAGGCTATACTAAGCCCTCACCAACTAGAAAGGATAGAACGATGATTAAAACCGTCACACAATCAGGCAACAAAAAAACCGGGGCGATAGCGGTAACTTATCGCGCTGGGAAGACTAGCCCCTACGGGAGCTGCCCGGCCACTTGTTCACTCATGCCCGCGAATCATTGCGGAACCGTTGAAATCGACCCGGAATATATGGCCGCTGTTGAAAACGCAGTACCCCGTCGTGGTATCGCGTGGACTTATTCACATTTCCCAGCCGAAGCCCTGCCCCTGCCGAAGAAGGGTAAAACCGTTTTTAATGCGAGCTGCGAGACGGTGGCGGAAGCCGTGCGAGCGGTAGAGCTTGGCCGCCCTGCTGTTATGGCCGCCGGGTTAGATACCGTGGGGAGCTGGCCGCGTAAGGTGCATGGCGTGCAGTTTGCACAATGCCCCGCGGAACTGTCCGACAATTTCAGCTGCGCACAATGTGGCGGTGGTTCCCCGCTATGTGCGCGTGGTGACCGTGGATTTGTCGTGGTGTTTATCGCGCACGGAACCAGCAAAAAGAAAGTCGGCGCAGCCGAAAAGGGGGGCTGCTATGGTTCAAGTGGTCCCGTGATGATTCAATGGAAAGCCGCGCAGGATAAGGGCTTGGAAAACGACGCGGAGGCGCTGGGTAGATTCGCGGCAACATTACCGCCCGGTTCGATGTTGCGGCACCATGTCGTCGGTGATGTGGGGGTGGCGATATGATTTTAATTTTAGTAGTAGCGGCTATTTTTTATATTGGCTGGGTTTTATTTGATAGCTAAGGGAAAGCCCTAATATGCGAGCCTTAATTTCAGGCTAAAATTGATTCACCGCTGCACGTCGTAGCGGTTTTTATAAAGGATAGAGTAATGTCACATATGATTGATGAAACTACGGGCACCGCCGCAATTGCTTATGCAGGCGCGACACCATGGCACGGACTAGGGCAGGCGTTAACGCCCGGACAGTCAATTGAGACGTGGACAAAAGAAGCCGGGCTAGACTATACGGTTCTGGAAAGCCCCGTGATGTATGACAGCCCCGCGGCTAGTGTTCCGCAAGTATGGCCTAATCGCAAGGTTTTGCACCGTAGCGACACCGGGGCACCGCTGGCCGTAGTGAGTGACAATTACAACGTCGTCCAGCCGTCCGCCGTGATGGGTTTTTTTAGCGAGCTGGTGAGAATCGGGGGCTTTGAGATGGAAACCGCCGGAGCCCTTAGCGATGGCCGCCGGGTTTGGGCGCTGGCTAAAGTAGGCGATGCCGCCCCGGTGGTGGACGGTGACCTAGTCAAGCCTTATATTTTGCTGGGCACGTCATACGATGGCACCATGGCAACCGTGGCAAAGTTTACCGCTATACGCGTGGTTTGTAATAACACCATAACCGCCGCCGTGGGGGGATACAGTAACGGGGCACCGATACGCGGGGAAGCCGACAGCGAGAAAGGCTATTTAAAGTCCGCGGTGCGTGTATTGCATAGCGCGAATTTTGACCCGGACAGCGTCCGCTTACAGCTGGGTATTGTGGCGAATCAATTCGAGCGTTTTATGGTGACCAGCCGCCAACTTGCAGGCGAAACCATGAGCGCAGCCGAAGCCGATAGTTTCGTGGCCGAATTGCTCAAGCCCTATCACACAAGCCGCTTGGATATTAGCGAGAGCAAAGCATATAAGCGCATCATGCAGTTGTTCAACGGTGCGGCTATTGGCGCGGACATACAAGGCGTGGCTGGTACGCGCTGGGCGGCACTCAATGCCGTTACCGAGCTAGTTGACCATGAGCGCGGACGCACGGCTAATACGCGCATGGAAAGCGCATGGTTTGGCACGGGTTCTGCCCTTAAAAACCGCGCTTTAGAGCTACTTTCTGCCTAATTGCTTAACCTGCCCCATAATTGCCCAAAATACGGGTAATCGTGGGGCTTGTGGCTTTATTAGGTGCTTTTTTGTCATGTTGCTTTTACTGGTGTAAACCGGTTCCGGGGTGCTTGTCGCTTGGTGCGTGAGACGTGGCGCGCGGTGCGTGCGCCGTGTTGCATGGTTCGGGGCACGGGAACCGTGCCCCGTGGGGCTTTATCTATTGGGGGTTTGTGATGTATTTGTTTTTTATTGAAACCGCGAGCGGTGAGCGTGTGGTGTGGCGGGGCTTGTCGCGCCACATGGCGGTGCGGATGTACAACGCCACGGGGCGGTGCGCGGTGGCCAAGCGCTGGGGCTGGGAGGAGGAAAGGGAACCGTGCGCCGTGGGGCTGGACAATGATTGTATTTCTGGTGTATAATTACTGAACCGCACCAGCTGGTGCGGTTCAACTAGAAAGGATATTCATCATGGGACTCGATATGTATTTGACCGCTTCCGCTAATATGCTGGACAGCGAGGGCGTAGAGATTGAGGGGCTGGATGCTGGCGGCATGGAGATTGCCGCCGTGGAGTATCGCGCGGGCTACTGGCGCAAGGCTAACGCGGTGCATGGCTGGTTTGTCCAGCACGTTCAAGGCGGCGAGGACAACTGCCGCCCGTATGAGGTGGAGCGCAAACAGTTGGAACAGTTGCGCGACTTGTGCGCGTATATCCTGAAAGATAAGGACACCGCCGGACTGCCGCCGACGGCTGGTTTTTTCTTTGGTGCCGCCGAAATCGATGATTGGTACTGGGAAGACCTGCGCTTGACGGTGAATATATGCAATAACGCGCTGGGGCTGGCGGACAGCGGGCGCCATTATTGGACATTTAATTACCAGTCCAGCTGGTAATTCTGGGGTATAATTCAGGCATGCACCCGGCCGGGTGCATGCAACTAGAAAGGCATAGAGATGACAAAATTTGACTTGACCCAGTATCGTAACCGGATGTTCGCCGACCGCGGCACGGACATCAACGACGCATTAGACTATGCGTTATCCTTGACCACCGGAAACCCTGAGGGGTTAACGGCCATGTATGTGGTGTTGAATACGGTAATCAACGCTGTGCAGGCCGACAGCCTAGCGTCCGCCGCGGTGGCCGCCGCCGCCCCTGAGCCTGAGCGTATGCCGACCGCGGTTATCATATCCGCCGCGGTGCGCGATTGGCTGGCGGACAACGCCAGCGAGATGGTGTCCGACTGGTGCGAGGACAACGCCAACGAAACTATCACCGACTGGTGCGGTGACAACCACGACGTGGAGGACTGGCTGGGCGAGCACGCCGACTCGCTCATTGAGCATTGGATGAACTACAACGCCAAGCATAGCGTGGAGGAAATAGTCACCGAAAAGGTGGAGAGCATGAGCTTCACAGTCAGCGCAAAAGTGTTATAATTGACCCAGCCCCACCGTCCGGTGGGGCTTAATCAGAAAGGATATTTATCATGACTCATACAGTCAAAACCATCACTATCGGTCACACCACGCTGGAGCTACCAGCCAGTATGCCCAACAAGGATATCCAGCAGTTGGCTGGATACTTGGCAACTCTCCGCCGCGTGGAGAGCCACGGCCTCTGGGCGGCGGAATACCAGACGGTGTTCTACGTTGACACCAACGGCCCGACTATTACGCTAGGCGAGCATGAGGTACACACCAAGCATGAGGCCGATGAACTGCAGGCCGCCGACCGATTAGCACGCGAGGCGAAAGAGAAAGCAGAGCGCGCAATGGGGTAACCCCCTACTGGGGCAACCGCCCCAGTCGCATAAGCCAGCCCCGTGGGGCTGGCTTTTTTATTGCCTAATCGCAGAGGGATTAGGCAGGCAGCGTGCAATAGGTACATACCCCTATTGACACGGCACGCGCCGCGTGCCGTGTCTCTCTCTTCTTCTGTATTTTTTCCCTTAAAGGTGGTGGAGGGGGTGGGCGGGCCCGACTCACTACTGTTTTCTTATATTGAAGTTTAGGTATTAGGAGAGGGGGAGGGCCATTTAGGCACCGGGTTCAACCAGCGAAGCGCGTAGCTCAAATTTAGCCCCTGAAATAGCTTTCAAGAACGAAGGGGGAGGGTTCAAAAAGGCCCCCCTTGTTTTTAAAAAGGCCATAGGGGGGTATACTTATAAAAATTTCAGAACCTGAGGGTCTGCCTGTGCAAAACGACACACAAGATATTGAAGCCGAACGACTGCGCCTAGAACTGCGGTTGAAGTTATTAGAAACACGAGAGCGTGCTACTGGCAATTTCATAGACTTTGCCAAGTATGTATGGCCCGAGATGCTTGTTGGGGAGCACCACCGCATTATTGCGGAAGCCTTTGACAGGGTCATTGAGGGCAAATGCAAGCGGCTAATGATTGCCATGCCTCCGCGCCATGGTAAATCTCAGCTTGGGAGCTACTTGTTCCCTGCCTACTTGATGGGCAAGCTGCCTCAATCAAAGCTCATTGTGGGTTCTCACACCGCGGAACTGGCTCAGCGCTTTGGCCGCATGATCCGTAACCTTGTAGATGAGGAGCGGTATAGGGAGCTTTTCCCGGACATTGGCCTTTCTGCGGACTCCAAGGCTTCGGGCCGGTGGAACACGAAGAACGGAGGGGAGGCGTTCTTCATTGGTAAGGGCGGTGCGATGACGGGCCGTGGTGGTGACATCGTGATTCTGGATGACATCTTGGACGAGCAGGATGCTTTGTCGGACACGGCCATGGAGAATACTTGGGAGTGGTATACCTCTGGTCCGCGGCAGCGATTACAGCCTAATGGCTCAATCATTGTGATTAACACTCGTTGGAAGACGGACGATCTTACGGGGCGCTTGATGCGTCAATCGGGGCAGTTGAAGTCTGATCAGTGGGAGGTGATTGAGTTCCCTGCTATTTTGCCGTCGAACACGCCGCTTTGGCCTGAGTACTGGGATCTTGAGGAGTTAGAGAAGGTCAAGGTCAGTATTGGGATGAAGAAGTGGCAGGCTCAGTGGCAGCAGCAGCCGACCAATGATGAGGGGGCTATTCTGAAGCGGGAGTGGTGGCGCAAGTGGACTAAGGATTTTGTCCCGGAGTGTGAGTACATTATCCAGTCGTATGATACGGCGTACTCGAAAAAGGAGTCTGCTGACTACTCTGTTATCAGTACTTGGGGCGTATTTACCCCTGACGCAGACTCGGGCCCCAACTTGATTCTACTAGATGTCAAACGTGGTCGGTGGGACTTTCCTGAGTTAAAGCGGATTGCGCGGGATGCTTATAAGTACTGGAACCCGGACAATGTTTTGATTGAGGCGAAGGCGACGGGTACGCCGTTGCAGCAGGAACTGAGGCGGGTGGGTATTCCGGTGACCATGTACAGCCCCGGGGGCCGTCGCACGGGCCAAGATAAGGTAAGCAGGGCTAATGCTGTGGCACCTTTGTTGGAGTCGGGGATGATTTGGTATCCTGAGGGGGAGGAGTGGGCCGAGGAGCTTGTAGAGGAGTGCGCGTCATTTCCTGCGGGGTCAAATGATGACCAAGTGGATTCGGCGGTTATGGCTTGGACGCGATTTCGTCAGGGTAACTTTTTGTCATTAAACGACGATGACGATGATGAGGACGAGGAGCCGCAGGACAATATACTTGAGTATTATTAGCTTTTCGTTACAATAGGCATACTTCTATTGAGATAAGGACCGCGGTTCATGGCCCAAGATATTGTAGCAAAGATACAGGCTGCTGCGCAGGCGAGCGGTGTTGATCCGGATGTTGCGTTGCGCATTGCGGGTGTTGAGAGTAGTTTTAGGCCTGCGGCCAAGAACCCGGAGTCAACTGCGGCTGGTTTGTTTCAGGTGACGGGTCCTACTTGGAAGCAGTATGGTGGTAAGCCGGGCAAGCAGCGCGATGTAGATGAGAACATTCGCGTGGGCATGAAGATCTTGTCTAGTAATAAGGCGAGCATGCAGGAGTTCTTGGGCCGTGAGCCTTTGCCCTCTGACATTTATGCTGCGCACTTTTTTGGTCCTACGGGGGCGCGGGCGGTGATGTCGGCGGATCCTTTGGCTCCTGTAGCTTCTGTGGTGTCGAAGCAGGTTATGGAGGCGAACCCGCAGTTGGTGGGCAAGACGGTCAATGAGGTATTGACTGGTTATCGCCAGACGTTTGACAAGGGTGGCAAGCGTTATCCGACGAGCGAGCCGGTGAAGACAACGACCGTGGGGCAAGGAACACGAACCATGGATCAAGAGGCGGGTGCAGCTGCGCCCGCCCTTAGTAATCGATCCAGTGCTAGAGATCGCATTGCTGGCATGGGTTCTAATTATCAGGCTGCTTTGGCGGCGATGATGTTGGGTGAGGCGTCGGACGAGGACGATAAGGACGACGATACTGATACGCCTAAAGAGGCGTATACGGCCCCGACGGCGGCGAATGCTTTGTCGGAATTGGATTTAGGCAGGACTGCCAGTCCGTTTGATGCGATGGAGCCTGCTGTCCAGCCAGAGGGGGCGAAGTACCCGATGCGGTTTGCTAAGGGTGGTGAGGCAAGTGCGCCTATCACGGTAGATAACGTAACTGGCTTTTTGTCGGACATGGCGGTGCCTGCTGTGTTGGGGGCTATCAATCCTGCGTTGGGCAAGGCTTATAGTTTATATAGCGCGTATAACACGGTTAGTGATTTTGCTAATGAGGCGCAGCCTCCAGCGCCTGTGGTTTCTTTAAATGAGGCGGTTACTGAGGCTGGGAAGACAACGCCTTTTGGGGCACGCTCTTTTATGCCTAGTGGACCGGCCCCTGTGGTTAGTGCGCAGGATCATGGCATTATAAGTGTCCCGGCTTCTGGTTCTGAGCACTGGGGCGGAACGCCTTCTCCAGCTCCAGCTCCAGCTCCAGCTCCCTCCACAGATTATGGCTCAATTAACGACTTTGGTGGTTCTGGTCCAAGCGTGGGCGCGGCGACAGACAGTGGTTTTGATGCCGGATTTGGATTTGGTATGGGGTTTGCCGAGGGCGGTGAGGCAAGCACGGATGATTACCCGGGGCTCAAGGACCTTGAAGGTTATGCCATTAGGGCATCTGAGCAGATGTTCCCAACTGAGGTGGGGCAGGATGATCGCCGGGATGCTGCGCGGCACATGTTAGCTGCTGCGGTGGCGGCGCAAAAGGTTGGTCCGGGGGCCGCGGAGTTTTTAGGTAAGGCGCATGAGCGTTTAAGCAATGCCGAGTCGTTTTTCAACATGTTTGGTGTTGGCGAGCCGCGATACGACTACGACATGGATGTGCAGAACAACCGGATTGGTATTGGCTTGGCGGATCAGGCCACGAGCCGTGAGGAGTTGGAGGCGCTTGTAAAGCAGATGGCTCAGCGCACGTCTACTAGTAGAAACCCTAACTTACCATGGACCATGGATCAGGAGCAGCGCGATGCGTTGATTGAGGATCGCAAACGTCGCTTGGAGACGCCGCAATATAAAAACGACGGTGGTGAGATGGTGGCGGATGAGACGTTTAGTGGGGATTTTGAGGGCTACAAGGCGCTTAACCCTCGTGCGGTGGAGGAGGCGATCTACAGAAGTAGGAATCTGACAAAGAAAACAGACCCTGATAGTTGGCCGAGCCCCGGCAATCCTAGAAGATCGATTCCAAACGAACCAAGGGATTACCCTACCCGTGCTGGGCAGGAGCTTTTAGAGTTTTTGAAGCAGGCGGACAGGATGCCTACGGTGGTGGAGCCTCGTCGTTATCCCAATGGCAGCTACGACGCCCCGGGGTTTACCTACCGCAGCAATAACCCCGAAGATCGCGGCGTAGTGGAGGTTCCCACTTTTACAAAAGATGGTTATGGAACCTTAGTGCACGAGCTTACACACTCCGCGGACCGTGCCATGGACGTTGAGCAGTTAAGGCTGTCTCAGAAGGTAAGGGCGGGCGAGCCGCTTACGCCAAAGGAGCAGCGGTTTTACGACGGGTACAGTAAGCTGTATAAGACTAAGACAAATCTGCCTTTGGACATTTCGGACGAAAGCACGTCAGATCGCCAGAGGCGCTACCGAACAAGTGCCAAAGAGCTAAGAGCATTTGGCACGGGCAACATGGCACAGGATCAGCCTGAGCCGGGCCGTTACAGCCTAGAGGACATTGGCGCAACGCTAAATCCTCATGTAGATCCAACCATGGCCCAAGAAGCGGCAATCATGCGTGATTTGTATTTACGCAGAGGCGAGGTACGTGGTCGGGCGGAAGGATCACCCCCTGAGGGCGAATATGCGGACCCTGAGGCGGCCTTTATGGCTGGAGCAGGGGATGCGCCAGCCCCTAATGCAGAAAACGCTGCAGCAGCCCTTGCTGCCCTTCGCGGCCTAGGGGAATACCCTTATAACCTTGTTGGTGGCGGAGTGGATCTAGCGGCTATGGCTATGCGCCCGTTTGGTTACGACGTAGAAAAGCCCGTACTTGGTTCTGATTGGATAAAAGAGAAAGCGACTCAGTTAGGTATTCGACCGCCGGAGGAAACCGATCCAACGCTGCGAGACATTCGCATGGGAACGGAAATAGCTACTTCTGTGTTGGATCCTTCCGCTGGTGCTCGTGCCGTGGGGTCCACGCTTCGCGGAGCCGGGGAGTTAGCTACATCTGAGCCAGCACGTGCAATGCTGAACAGGGCAATGGAGGCGGGGGGATCTGGCCCAATGTACGCGGTCCGCCCACCCGGTGGAGTAATGATTCAGCAACCGGCGCAAATTACCACTGACGTTACTGATGGGGGGTTCCGCATTATTCCTGCAGGGGGTGTGGAGGGAGCGCTACGGCCTGCCGACGACGTCATTGGTGGTTTAGACCAAATGATGGACACGGCAATTTTGCAGACAACTCTTGAAACAGAAAACCCAGAGGTATTCAAGGCCGTTTCTGATTTCTTAATGACCAAGGGGCGTCAGTATTTTTCCAAAAATTACGCCTCTACTAAGGACCCAATATACGACGCGTTGAAGGACGGTCGGATTAAGCCGTTGCCTGACGATGAAAGGGGGTTTCGTAGTTACATGTTGGCCGCAGCGCGGGAGGGGGATCCAGAGGCCCTGACCGATTTAGTCAGCCGCTACGACAAAGGTATCAAGGGCTACGTGGATGACAAAAAGCCCGGGGGCATAGACTCAAGGCCCGCTACTCTTGATTTGCGGGCTAAGGCCCAAGAGGCGGCTGCCCGATCTGGGTTACTTCCAGAGGAAGTAACTGTGGATGAGGACGTGTTCCGTTTGTTTGACGCAAGCCCTTTCAGTCACCCTAGGAAGGCTATAAAGGCGGGTATTCCAGAGGTGCTGGAGGCTTCAAAGTACGATGAGCCTATTTTTGACATGGCAGGGTATGAAGTACCGAGCTTTATGAGCCCAAAGGTTGTTGCACAAGAGCTGGTAAATATTCCTGTGGACAAGTTGCAAAAAATGAGTTATCCAGAGGCTGTTATAGCGGTAAATAAAAACTTGCGGTTTAAGGAAGATTTAAATGCCGCAATGGAGCGGGTTAGGCAGGGGAAAGATGTTCCAAAAGAGATAATGCTATTTGGGACAAGCCCAGTTAAAACTGCTACTGAAAACAGCAATCTGGGCTGGGTTAAATTGACGGATAGCCGTGCAACCGCAATGGAGGGCGAAGCAATGGGCCATTCTGTTGGGGGCTATAACAGGCTAGGCGGTTACAATGCGGGCGGCAAAGAGGCATTTGATAGTGGCGTGGCTGAGATTTATTCTTTGCGGGATAAAAAAGGAAGGCCTGTAGCTACGGTAGAGGTGCAGAATCTCCCGGGAGGCCCTCAAGGAAATACAGAACGAGTGGTAACTGACATCCGAGGTAAATATAACTCCCGCCCCCCTGATGATAAAGCAATATTTGAACTGTTTGATCAAATTAAACCCACTAGTGTTAGAAAAAAAGCATACGTTAGAGATCGAAACAATGAGCCCCTAGAGGACTCGGTTTTTGCAGATTGGGACACTGACTACGCAGAATGGCGCTTGGGCAATCCACAAGGCTTTGCCAAGGGTGGACTTGTTGAACGCAACGTGTACAATCACCAGAAATACCTGTAAGGAAACAGAATGCCAGTAGAAAAAGCAACTAGCGCGGACGATCTGCCAATGGGGCAGACGCTTGATATTGAAATTGACGCGGAAGAGGAGATGCCCGATGTCGAGATTGAGTTTGATCCTGAGGGAGGCGTGGTCGTTAATATTGGTGAAGACGAGGACGAGGACGTACCTTACGATGCGAACTTGGCGGAAGTTCTTCCGGAAGATGTTTTAAGCGAGATAGGGTCTACGTTGTCTGTGTTATTTGACGCAGACAAGTCCTCACGAGCCACGTGGGAGGATCAATACAGCAAGGGCATGGAGTTGCTAGGCTTTTCAATGGAAGAGCGTACAAAGCCGTTTAAGGGCGCTTGCGGCGTGTATCACCCATTGCTGTCAGAAAGCGTTGTGCAGTTCCAGTCACAGGCTTTAAAAGAACTGATGCCTGCAGGGGGTCCTGTGCGCACGCAAGTGCTGGGCAAAGAGACGCGTGAAAAGTTGATGCAGGCTGATCGTGTTCGTGATTTCATGAACTACCAGATTACTTGCGAGATGCCTGAGTACACACCTGATTTTGACCAGTTGTTGTTCTATGTAGGCTACGGCGGCTCTGCGTTTAAGAAGATTTGTTATGACGAGTCTTTGGGCCGCATGGTAAGCACTTTGGTGTTGCCTGATGACTTGTACATCCCATACCATGGCTCCTCTGTAATGAGCAAATGCGAGCGCATTACGCACCGCGTGTTTATGTCGGAGAATGCTTACCGCAAGGCGGTGGTGGCAGGCAAGTATTTGGATGTAGCGGAGTTGACGGACGAGGCATCACCCTCACAGATACAAGAGAACGTAGACAAGATTACAGGCATGTCCCCAAGTGGCGATCAATCTGAGATTGTGTTGCTAGAGTTTCAGATTGACTACGATCTGCCCGGGTTTGAGGACATGGGCGAAGACGACGAGCCTACCGGCATTAAGCTGCCGTACATCATTACGATGGATGAGGCAAGCGGCAAAATTATTGGTGTTCGCCGCAACTGGAAAGAAGGCGACGAGACCACTTCACGCAAGGAATATTACATCCACTATTTGCTTGTGCAGGGTCCGGGCTCCTACGGCCTTGGCTTCTTGCATTTAATTGGGGGCTTGTCAAAGACTGCTTCTTCTGCGTTGCGTCAGTTGACCGATGCGGGCACGTTGGCTAACCTGCCTGCGGGCTTTAAAGCCAAGGGCGCACGCATCATGAACGATGACGTGCCGTTGCAGCCCGGTGAGTGGCGTGACATGGATGCTGGTGGTATGGAGCTAAACGGCTCGCTGCTGCCCTTGCCGTACAAAGAGCCAAGCCAGACGTTGTTTGCGTTGCTTGGTTTCTGTGTGGATGCAGGCCGCCGCATGGCGAGCATTACGGATATTCAGGTAGGCGACAGTAACCAAAACGCTGCGGTGGGAACCACAATTGCTTTGTTGGAAAAAGGGTCGTCAGTTATGTCTGCGATCCACAAGCGCTTGCACTACAGCCAAAAACTGGAGTTCCAGTTGTTGGCAAAAGGTTTTGCGGACTACTTGCCAGAAGAATATCCGTATGATGTGCCCGGCGAAAGCCGCGCCATCAAGGCAATGGACTTTGATGACCGCATCGACATCCTGCCTGTGTCAGATCCCAACATCTTTTCTGTTGCCCAGCGCATTACGATGGCTCAGACGCAACTGCAGTTGGCACAGAGCGCCCCTCAGATGCACAACATGTATGAGGCTTACCGCCGCATGTATGAAGCGATTGGCGTGCGCGACATTGACACAATCCTGAACACCCAAGATATTGATAAGCCCAAAGATCCTGCGGGGGAAAACTCTCAGTCTTTGGATGGATCGCCGCTCAAGGCATATGCAGGGCAGCAGCATGATGCGCATATTCAGACGCATGTCTTGTTTGCGCTGTCCCCGATGGTTGCTCAGATGCCAAACGTGGCGACGGTCTTGTTGAAACATGTACTGGAACACGTACAACTCAAAGCAGAAGAGGCCGTAGAGGCAGAGCTGTTTACGCAGTACGGAACCGACCCAGACCGCATGGTATCGTCATTGCAGCGTGAGGCAATGGTCGCAATTAAAGTTGCGCAGTTTTACCAAGAAGTCAAAGATCTACAGTCTCAGTTGTCTGGGGAAGGTCAAGAGCAGCCTGACCCATTGGTTGAGCTGAAGAAGCAGGAGCTTGCACAATCTGCACAGCGGGACCAGAACAAGGCGCAAATGGACCAAGCACGCATTTCCTTGGATCAGCAGAAAGAACAGAACGATGTTTCTTACGATCAGGCCCGTATTTCAACGCAGCAACAGCTTGCAAACGAGCGCAATCGGCTTACACTAATGCAAATGCAACAAAGGGGCGGACAAAATGGATAAATCAGGTAACAAAAAAGCACCTAAGGCTAAGCCCGTGGCTAGGTCAATTAAAAAAACAGGGAACCAGCCCGTTAAAAAAGGCGACATTACCTACGTTTATAGAAAAGATGCGTTTAACAAGGTAAAAATTAGTTAAACTACTGTATAGTGTGTATGTAGCCCCCGAACAAGGCTTATTTTGTTCGCCTCATTGGAGAAATCCATGCTTGAATTTACAGAAAATCTGCAACACGAGATAAAACAGTTGAAACAAGATGCTCAGGGCACAATCCTGAGTGGTCGAGTGACAACCATGGAGCAGTATAGGCACTTAATGGGCCGGATTGAGGGCTACGTATTCGTAGAAAGTGTGATCCAGCACCTTCTGAAACAAAACCCAATAGATTGAAGGACCATAAGATGTCAATGACTGCTTTGGAGCAGAAATGGGCAGAGGAAACGGCGGCCAAGAAGCCTGAACTTTCTGATGCCTATACACGAGACGGTGGAATGAACGTTGACAAGCTCGACGAAGCCGTTATGGATCGTATCCCGAAGCCTACAGGCTGGCGGATTGTGATTCTTCCTTACCGCGGAACTAATAAAAGCAAGGGCGGTATTGCACTTGCTGACCAGACCATCGAACGCCAACAATTGACCACTACTTGCGGGTATGTTTTGAAGGTAGGCCCCTTGGCCTATGCGGATGAAGCTAAATTCCCTCACGGTGCGTGGTGCAAGGAAGGCGATTGGATCATTTTTGGCCGCTATGCGGGGGCTAGGATGAATATTGATGGCGGTGAGATCCGGATCCTAAACGACGATGAAATACTTGCCGTTATTAGCGATCCTGAAGATATTCTGCACATGTAAGGAGAATCTATGTCAGCAGACGACCAATTGGAATTTAATCTAGGGGATGAAGAAACGGAAACCGATGTTGCGATTGAGCAATCGGAAGACGGTTCTGAGGCCAAGGCAGAAGTTGTTAAAACGGAGCCTGAGACAGACGTAGAGCAGGAAGAGGCCCCGTCGGCGCACCGTGAGGAGTTGGAGTCGGTCAGCGATGCCGTCCAAAAGCGTATTTCTAAGCTAACGGCTCGCATGCGCGAGGCCGAGCGCCGGGAACAGGCGGCTATTGATTACGCTAAAGGCCTGCAAAACCAAACAAATACTCTGCAGCAAAAGCTGGTAAATACGGACTTTAGTCGCTTAAACGAGACAAAGAGTCGCCTTGAGACGCAGCAGCAGACGCTTCGTGCAATTATTAAACGTGCTCGTGAAGAGGGCGATATTGATACTGAGACAGAAGCCCACCAGCGCCTAACCGACATGGTAATGGAGCAGCGGCAGGTTGCGGGCTATTTGCAGCAGCAGACTGAAGAAATAGAGCGCATGAAGCAGCAGCCGCAGCCGCAGCAGCCGCAGCAGCAACAAGCGCCACAAAGGGTAGCACCCAGTCCTAGGGCCGAGCGCTGGGCTGAAGATAACCCATGGTTTGGTCAAGATCGTGTTTTAACTTACGCGGCATGGGGAATGCATCAAACATTAGTTGAACAAGAGGGTGTTGACCCTAATACTGAAGAGTACTATACTCAACTGGACCAAAGACTTCGGGACGAGTTCCCAAAGCGCTTTGCGCCACAACAATCCAGACAACAGCGTTCCGTGCCAGCTGTTGCACCTGCTTCCCGTAGTTCCGGGGTAAATAGTGCACGCCGTACTGTCCGGTTATCACCGAGTCAGGTTGCTATAGCAAAGAAACTGGGTGTTCCAATTGAGGAATATGCCAAGTACGTAAAGGAGTAATCATGAGCGATTCAAAAGTAACTATCGACCGCGCTTCCCGCACTTCGCGTGAGAAGGAAGTTCGTCGCAAGCCATGGGCACCCCCATCACGTCTTGACGCACCCCCCGCCCCTGCTGGTTTCAAGTATCGTTGGATACGTTCTGAAATTAATGGATTTGAGGATAAGCAAAACGTCTACGGGCGTATGCGTGAGGGCTACGAGTTAGTCCGAAACGAAGATTTGCCTGAAGAATACCGTAATACTATGCCTACTATTGAAGAAGGCCGTAATACAGGTGTTGTGTCGGTTGGCGGCTTGCTGCTGGCGCTTATCCCCGAAGAAACTATTCAAGAGCGTAACGCGTACTTCCAAGGTAAGGCTCGGGATCAATTAAATGCTGTGGACAACGAGATGATGCGGGAAAACGCCCACTCATCTATGCGTATCCAGAACCCCGAGAGGAGTTCACGCACAACCTTTGGTTCCCGCTAAATAGGCGGAAAATTCTACTTTTTAGGAGCTACAAATGGCAAACGTCGATAAAGCCTTTGGCTTGCGTCCTATTGGCAATCTTTCAGGCACCGGTGCACAAAAGCAGTACGGCTACGAGATTGCTGATAACCAAGCTGGAGCAATTTACCAAGGTGACTTAGTCACCGTCTTTGATGGCTACATCGTTAAGTTCGCACCTGCTACCCACACGGCAGCAGTTGGTGTGTTTAACGGCTGTAACTACACCGACCCAACTACGGGTAAGCCCACATGGAGCAACTACTACCCCGGTAGCGTAAACATCACTTCTGGTGTTATCGCAGCTGATGTACTAGATGATCCTAGCCAGTTGTTCATGGTGCAAGCAAGTGCTGGCATGACGCAGGCAGACATTGGCAAGAACGCCGATGTTGTAGGCACTACCGGCAGTGCCGTTAACGGTATTTCTGCCATGGAGTTGGACTCGGCTACTATCGCCAACACGGCGGCATTAAACCTTAAAATCGTAGGCCTGTCTGCTTCTCCAGACAACGCTTTCGGCACTAACGCGGTTGTTGTCGTTAAAATCAATGAACACATGTACGGCAGTGCAGGTGTTGCAGGTCAAGGAGCTTAATCATGGCAATTTCACGCGCACAACTGGTCAAGGAACTAGAGCCCGGCCTGAACGCATTGTTCGGAATGGAATACAGCCGCTACGAGAACGAGCATGCAGAAATCTTCGCAACCGAGAGCTCAGACCGTGCTTTCGAAGAAGAAGTTATGCTGACCGGTTTCGGTGCAGCCCCCACTAAGAGCGAAGGCGCTGGCGTCTCATATGATTCTGCACAAGAATCATTTACCGCTCGCTACCAGCACGAAACCATTGCTATGGCGTTCGCGTTGACAGAAGAAGCCATTGAGGACAACCTCTATGACCGACTGTCAGCTCGTTACACCAAGGCTTTGGCTCGTTCAATGTCCCACACGAAGCAGGTTAAGGCTGCGTCTGTGCTGAACAACGCGTTCAACACTAGCGGTTCTTATAACGGTGGTGACGGCGTTTCCTTGTGTAACGCTTTGCACCCCACCGCTTTGGGCGCTGCTTTCAGCAATACTCCTGCAGTAGCTGCTGATTTGAACGAAACATCTTTAGAGCAAGCAATTATTGATATTGCCGCTTTCACTGATGAGCGTGGTTTGAAGGTCGCCGTACAGGCCCGCAAGATGATCATTCCTAAGGAACTGCAATTTACTGCAGAGCGCCTGATGAAGACCACTTTGCGTACTGGTACAGCGGACAACGATACCAACGCTATTCGTTCAATGGGCATGGTTCCAGAGGGCTATAAGGTAAACCACTTCTTGACCGACTCAGACGCATGGTTCTTGTTGACCGACGCGCCTAACGGCTTGAAGATGTTTAACCGCTCGCCTGTTAAGACTGCCTTTGAGGGCGACTTTGACACTGGTAACGTCCGCTACAAGGCTCGTGAGCGTTACAGCTTCGGCTGGAGCGATCCACGCGGCATTTACGGCTCTGCCGGTGCAGCGTAATTAGGGTATACCCTAATTGATTAAGGGCTCCTTCGGGAGCCCTTTTCATTGTAGTGATGGATTCTGTGGCAATTAGCGCAGAGCACAATGCATTTCTTTACTTCTTCTCGTGCCTTTGCATATCTTCGCTGTCCTGTAAGGTAGTGCACACTGTGCTCTTTTGTAGCGGGGTCTTTGTGGTGAAAATCCAGCGCAGCCGGGTGACTAAACCCGCATTTTGCGCAGGAAAGGGTTGCTTTGTATTCGCTCCACAGCTTTTTTCTTCGGGCTTTATCCGCCTGTGAAGCGGCAATAACTGCCTCCCGATTCTTTCGGTAATGCCTTGCTGCATACTCTCGCTGCTTTGCTTTTTTCTCGTCAGGGGTTTTTTCTGCCATTTGCGCCATTATAGTTGCACCGACTGTTGTAAAGTGCTATATTTGAGTCAATCCGGGGTTATCCGGTGTATCTGACAGTCCCGGCTGACGACATGCAGACAGATACGCCACACTTGCATGTAAGGAAATATCATGGCTCAAACCACATTCTCCGGCCCAGTCGTATCTACAAACGGCTTTACTGGCCCCGTCACCACCACGGAAGATGTCAGCATGACTGGCACTGCTAACGTAATCGTTATCCCAACATCTGACCCCGGCGTTGCTGGCGCAATTTGGAATAATGCAGGTACGTTGGCCGTATCCGCCGGTTAATCTAGCTCACCCCGGCAACGGGGTTTAATTTGTTTTTAAGGAGCTAGATTATGGGATACATGAGTGACGTAAAAAGTACGCGCTTAGCCGGAGCAGGGGGAGCCATTTTTGGTGGTCCTGCACGCGTTAAAGGTGTGTATATTGTCGCCAGCGGCACTGGCGGTTCTGTTGTGATTCGAGACGGCGGAGCCACCGGCACAATTGTCGCCACATTAGATACTCCTGCGGCAGCAGGGATGGTCTATATG
>Ga0208134_1000110_pt1 | contig 47994 bp, 65 predicted proteins | sample VirMetDEL_Mar_31_FD_184515 | JGI IMG/M metagenome (GOLD analysis project Ga0208134, IMG submission 184515) | Aqueous microbial communities from the Delaware River and Bay under freshwater to marine salinity gradient to study organic matter... | ecosystem: Environmental > Aquatic > Marine >...
GTCACTGGGTGACGCTGACCCAGTGACTCGACCGCTGCTGCAACCTGCTCTTGATATTTCGTGCGCTTCATCTTCGACTCCTGCGAGGGGTGGGGTGCGACCTTCGCTCCCGACAAGATCCAACATACGAGCGACACCCGTGACTGTCAACAGGTGTTTTGCAGGGGGTGTCGCTTTTGTTCTGGAGATGGAGCGAGAGGGGGTGCGACCAGGTCGCACCCCCTCTCGTCGTCACTCCTGCGCGAGCATCAGGAACGCGGTGCAGGTCGCCCACAGCCGTTGAAGCGCGGGAACGTCCGCCTCGTCATTCTCGCGCTGGTTAGGGGTGTCTGTGAGGAACCCCGCGACGTTCAACCAGGGCTCAACCTCGCCGTCGCTCAACGTCCACTCATCTTCTCCCACGACATCGAACGCGAGACGACGCACCGCCGCGATCTGCTCGACCTGGCTTCCCGTCACGTCGCAAAGTCGCGTCGCCTCCAGCTCGAACTTGACGCGCGACCACAGCTCGACCAGGGGTGCGACCTCGACCGCCTCGACCTTCTCCGCGCCGACCTCGACAACCTGCGCGAGCATGAAGAATGACGTGTCACCCGCAGCGAGCGCGGCTGCGAACTCAACATCTGTGTAGACAACCAGGTCGCCGCCGAGGTGCGTCGTGTGGAGCACCGCGACCACGCGACCCTGCGCGACCCAGGCGGTGCGCACCACCCCCCACGTCATCAGCGCACCGTTCACGGGGTCGAAATTCTTATTCAGAAAGCGGATGATCTTAGGGGTGCTCGTGCTCAACGGGTGATAGCGGTTGAGCGACCAGGTGAACTTGATACCTGCGAGGGTGCGAGCTGCGTCTGTCGTCTTCATCTGTGACTCCTGCGAGGGTGTGGGGTGTCGTGCGCTCCATCGCGCCCCGACAAGATCCAACATACGGACAACACCCGTGCGAGTCAACAGGTGTTTAGCGGGGGGGTGTCGCTTTTTCAAGGGGTCGCAGGTGCGGGGGTGCGAGACACCCCGTCGCCTCGCGAGATGCAGGACATACACCGCGTCTCCCCCTCATCCCACACTTGATACTTGCACCCCTTCACCGCGCACTTGCCAGGTCGCACACCGCGCGCACCCGCCTTGCGCCAGCGGTGCATCTGCGACTTTGTAAAGACCTCATCAGAACGCTCGCACAACCCCTTGCGCGCGAGCTTGGTCGCGTGGTTGTCGATCTTATTGCGCACCTCTGGGAAGCGCGCAGATGCACCCCTGATGTATCGCGTCACGTCGAACGGTATGACCTCACCCCCCAGCTCCCGCGCGATCGATTCAGCCGCTTGATCCTCGCGCACCCCCGCGACGCACATCGACTTGAGCGAGCGCCAGAGCGCGCTGACCTTCTCCGCCTTGGTCGGCTTCTTGTCGAGGTTGTCTGTCTCGACCTTCGAGAGCTTGACCAGCAGCGCGTGAACCTGCGCGCGCACCTTCGACGCGGGGTCGCGCCACTTCGCGCGCTCGATGTCGGGTGCATCCTCTGCGCTCATCACATGCAGGGTCGAGACACCATCGACAACCGCGCGAGCGAACGTCGCGAGCGCATGAAAGGGGTGCGACGTATCAACCGCCGACGCGCTCCCGATCTCCCGCGCGATCTGGTCAGCGTAGAACGCGGCGAGAAGCCAACCCTGATGTTGACCCGCAAACAGGTGTTGATCGCACCACTCGACGGCGAGGAACCCCGCGACGGCGGTTGTCTTCGAGGGTGCGCGGGTGACGTTGAAACCCAGCGGGGGTGCGCTCGCGCAGAGCGCGCGCCACTGTCTCGACCACGCATCGAACGCGCGACGTTCGATGTCTGTGAGTTCGACCTTCTTGCTCGTCTTCTTGGTTGCCATCGGGGTGACTCCTGACAGGTTGCGATGGTGTCGGCCACGCTGCGGCTCCTGACACCTGGTTGAGTTCGAGGGGGGTTAGATCGTGTGTTCGGAAACCAGGAGAGGGGAGCCGTCGCGGGACACATCCCACAGCTCCGCGACGAGACGACGCTGACCCTCGCGCTCGGGCGGCGCGAAGCTGCGCGCGCGCAGGATCGCGAGACGCGCGCGCGCCCAGACGACGCCGTAACTCGCGCGCCAGAATGCGCCGCTGTCGTAACGCCACGTCGCCCACCAGCGCCCCTTATGCCACTCCTGCGCGATGACAACAGCGTGATAGGGTGCGCGCGCGGGTGCGGGGGTGTTCGCCCACCCTGCGATCGTCTCATCCCACTTGTTCAACTCCTCAGCGAGCGCGGCTGCGACGTGGTCGCGTTGCAGGGTGCGCGTCGTCCAGCCCTCGACCTGCGCGAGCTGCGTCGCGCACATCTCGCGCTGCTCCTCCGCCCACGACTTCATCACATCGCGCGACACCTGCACCTCGCTCGCGTCGCTCATCTCGCTCATCTCGCTCATCTCGAACATCATCTGTGACTCCTTACCGGGTGCGCTCGATGCGCACCCGCGTGTTGATACTGCTCAACCGAGCAGTGTTGCGAGGGTGTCGCGCGCGGTGCAGAGCTGCGCGGTCTGGCGCTTGATGCTCTCGCTCCACGTCTCCGCGCTCGTCTCATCCGCCCACGTCCCCTCTCCCACTTCCTCGGCGCACGCATAGATGTTGGCGTGTGCGCGCTCGACCTGGTCGAGCGTCAACCACACCACCACGACACCGTTCACCGCCTCGACCTGCATCGCGTCGAGATCGTCATGTCCCCCTGTCATCGACCACGCGAACTCGCTCATCTCGACGCGGTGCGCACCCTCGACCTGCTCCAACTCGACGCGGTGCGCATCCTCGACCTGCTCCAACTCGACGCGCGCAGCCAGGATGCGACGCTGACGCTCTGCCCACCACAGCTCAAGGTGTGCGTCGCCGTCGGGCAGAAAATGACGCATCACATCAAGCCCCGCGTCGAACTCCTCAACCGTCTTCAACTCCTCAACCGTCAAGGTCATCATCTCCGCGACGGTCATCGCGTCGCAGCTCATCGACTTGACCTCGACCACGGGTGCGACCGCGCGCGGTGCGGGGCGACCGTCGCCCATATCGTCTGCCAACCAGTCGGGCCACACATACAGGTCAACCAGGAGCCGCGCGACACATGTGCCGTCAGCCGCCCACCACGTCAAACAGTCGTGCGCACCGCTCCGGCTGACCTTCTCCGGCTCTCCGAAGTGCTCATTAAGATACGCCGTCACACTATAAAACGCGCCTTGCTTGGGGCTGAACTGGCGCGTTTTCCACTTATAAGAGATGCCCTTTACGCTCATCTTAGGGGGGTTCAACTTGCTCATCTGTGACTCCTGCGAGGGGGTGGGGTGTCGTGCGCTCCATCGCGCCCCGACAAGATCCAACATACGAGCGACACCCGTGACTGTCAACAGGTGTTTTGCAGGGGGTGTCGCTTTTGTCTGGGGGTTCAGCGATACGCGATCGGGTTGTGTCCCTTCCCGCCGAGCGCGCGCAGGTTGCTCGGGGTGAACTCGCGCGACGTGGTGTCGAGGTCGATGACAACCATCCTCGCACGGCTCCCGCACAGCTCAACGCGACGCTTCATCTCCGCGACCAGGTCAGCGCGCGAGGAGCACATGATGAAGGGCGACCGCTCGCGCCCATCCTCGCCGTCTCCGGGTGAGACGAGCAGGGTGCGCAACATGGTGTCGCTCACGAGAATGACCTTCCCGTGTGCGTTCACCTTCTCCCGCACCGCGTCGCCGTAAGAGATCGACCCGCCAGTGAAGCCGCAGATCGTCGGCTCGTTCTCCCGCCAGCGGAAGCTCGTGCGACAGTCCGCCGTCTGCCACAAGTCGATCTCCAACATCCTGCTGTTCATTCCCGTGCGCTGCTGCTCGTTCATCTTCGACTCCTGCGAGGGGTGGGGTGCGACCTTCGCTCCCGACAAGATCCAACATACGAACAACACCCGTGCGAGTCAACAGGTGTTTAGCGGGGGGTGTCGCTTTTTTCGGGGGTGAGACGTTCGAGGGCGTCAAGCCACGTCTCCTGCGCGCCGAGACGATGCGCACCCCCCGCGTCGTGTGCGGTGGTGTCGATGCGGTCGAGCGACAGACCGTCGCGGTCGCGCAACCAGGGGAGCCAGTATCGCGTAACGCGCGCGCCGTAGTGGACGACATACACCCCACAAGGGATGTCGAGGTTCGCCAGCTCGCGCAGCGCGCGCACCTGCGCAGGACGAAGCGCGGGGCGCGCTCTCCACACGTCAACCTCAAACCCCTTCACCTCGGCCGCCCACGCGACGCGAGAGGGGAGCGCGACCCCCATGAAGTCTGTCGCGCGGTCGCGCTCGCGCGGGTGACACAAGAGCTCTCCCGCGCTCGTCGGCGCACCATGGGGGATGAGGGGATCGGGCAGACGCAGCCACCACACGCGACCCTGCATCTCCAGCAGCTCGCAGGAGGCGATGAAGTCCGCTTCTGCGCGCGCTCCGATCTCCTGCGCGCGCGCACCTGTCGAGCGCACCCGCGCCCCTCCTGCACCCCCTGCGAGCGCGCGCCATTCTGCGACGCTGATCCTGTTGTCGCTCATCGTGCGCACCTCATCAGGAGGAGCAACAGGACGACGCCGAACCATGGCACCGCGCACACGATGACCTCGCCCTGGGTCATCGACACGTCCCTTTCTTGTGCGACCAGGAGCGCACCCCCGATCTTGACCTCTCGTGTCGGCTCCATCAATCCCAGCTCCCGCGTGAACCCGCACCCTTCGCGGCGTCGTCCTGCTGTCCATACACCTCAGCGCGCAGGCTCGGCCCTGTCCAGCTCTGGCAATATGACCTGATGCGATCCATGTGAACCTCAATCTCCAGACCGTCGCCACCATCGCGCGACAACTCGTGCTTAACTAGACAATGATCCTGTCTCGCAGGGTCGTTGTCATCCCTCAACCCACGATGCACAATAAGCATGTGGTTACAGTCGTTAGCGATCTGTCCCGTCCCGCGTGCGTCGTTAAAGCGAGGCATCCTTTTATACTTTGCGAACGCATCATCTGCGGACTTGGTCATCTGAAATAGGATGAGGACAGGAATGTTTAAGTCGTGCGAGATGCCCGACAGGATGCGCGACGCGGTCGCGATGCGCTGACGGTCATCTAACATGTTCCCGCCCACCCCGAACGACTGCAAATAATCGAACACAGCTATATATTTAGACGGGTCGAGCCCACGAACCTTGAGATCAAGCTGACGCGCGCGCACCATCATCGCGATCTCGTGCGCGTTCGGCTCCGATTCTAGCGTTGACCAGAAGCGTTTACTCGACTTTAACTCATCACTCGCAGCCTTCAACGTCGCGCGCATCTTAGTGATCGCATCGACCTCGAACTTAAACCGCGACTGCATCAACTCAGCTAAGTCTTCTGGCTCCCGCGACCAACCGTTATCGAGCGCGAGGCGGTCTGTCTTGTCGAGCAGACTGCGCGCAGCTTTTGCCAGCTCGCGACGGTCAATCCCTGTCTTGTGAGCGATGAACTTTCCCGCCATGTCACCCGCATTTTGCTCAACAGAAACATAGTCAACCGCCCAACCTTCATGCCAGAACAAGTGCGCTGCGAGGTGCGTCGCAAACACCGTCTTTCCCATCTTCGACAGTGCGCCCACATAGTATGCGCGACCAGGCTTCAACCCGCCCCCCAGCATCTCATCGAGCCCCGCAATTCCCGTGCTCGTTCCCGAACTCCCACCCGCCAGCTCATCTTCGAGCTGCGCCCAGAATGCGGCGGCTGACTCGGCGCTGTTCGACGTGCTCGACCGCTCCTCACCACCGCTCGCCTCCATGACGACGCGGGACAGGTTGTGCGCGATCTCCTCAGCGGTGCGCTCACCGTCGTGAACCTGGTCAGCGACGGTGAGCGCACCGTTTGCCAGACGACGCAGTCGCGCTTTACTCAAAACAATGTTGATATAGTATTGAACATTAGCCGCGCTGGGAACCTCGCTCGACAGGCGGGCTAATTCAATAGGTCCGCCAACCGCTTCGAGCAGATCGAAACGGTTAAGGTCATCGCTCATTGTGATGACATCCGGCACCACCTGCGCGAGAAATAACCGCTTGAGACAGTCGAAATAGATTCGCGAAGTCTCTCGATAGAAGTCGTTACGGTCGAGCTTCGCGAGCACGAGCGCCCATGCGTCGCCGTTGATGATGCACGCCCCCAGAACAGACCGCTCGGCCTCGTCATTGTGAGGGGGAACCCTGATGCCCGTTGTGTTTGCGTCGCTCATTCGTCACCCCCGAAGGCGCGAGCTGCGACCTTGCGTCTCATCGCATCCTGCTCGGGGGTGGGGGTCGCGACCTCGCAGGTCATCGAGCGCATCACCTGTCGAGGTGCGACGGTCGAGGGTGCGGCGAGACGCTCTGCGACCTCGACCCGCGCGGTCGCGACCGCTAACCCCTTCCCTGCGTCAGCGAGCAGAGCCTTGAGCGCACCCGTATCGGAGAGACGGCGACCCCGCAACGCTTCTGTCTTGCGCTCGACGTAGGCGATGCAGGGTTGCGCCTGCGCGCGACGCAGAAGTTGAACTGCGGCGCTCGTTGCGTCGTCTGCGGCGATGTCCCGTCCCGTTCGTGAGAAGCATTCAACCAGGCTCGCCAGAACGAGCTGCGTCGCCGTCATCACCTCCTGCACCTGCGCGCTCTTTGATGAGTGATTATGATCTTGATTATGATCGGGCAGCAAAATGCGAGGGGTGGGGTCGCCTTTTGCGAGGGGTGGGGTCGCAAAATCCAACCCCTCAGAATTTGCGACCCCTTGAATTATGCGAGGGGTTGGATTTTGCGAGGGGTGCTGATTGAACTTGTCGGCCTGTAAACCATAATGGGTTTCTAGGAACGCATAATGCGTCGAGCGACCCGCGCGATGCGAGCACTTGATCCAACCCTCACCCTCGACCTTCTCCCGCGCGCGTCGAACGGTGTCTGTCCCGCAGCAGCACATCTCAGCGAGGAGCGCGAGCCCAGGAAAGCACTTCTCGCCAGTCGTCCAGTCAGCGCGCCGCCCCAGTGCGAGGAGCAGGAGCTTTGCGGTGGTGTCGCTTTTGTACACTTCCCACACGACATCTTCCCATCTGTTTTTGAAGTTCACTGTTGACATCCTGTCAAGCCGTGTGCAGATTCACGGGTGCGAGGTTGAGGTTCTAGAAAGCGCGCTGCCCGGTGACTCGGCAGCGCGCTTTCGCTTTTCTTGTCGCCTCACCCCGCGACCAGGTCAAGCGCGGGGTGCGACTTCGCCCAGTCCGCGTGAAGTTCGCGCAGCTCCGCACACGACGCGCCGATGAAGTGCTCCATGTGGAGCCATCCCATCCCAGGGATCGTGCGATAGTGCGACCACAGCGCATACAGGGTGAGCGCGTCGCACAGACTGCGCGCGCGCTCCAGACCGCCCACCGTGCTCTCGCTCACCCCCGCACCGCGACACAGCTCGGTTGTCGAGATTCCCGCCAGACAACGGATCTGCACCGCGAGCCAGCGCGGGTGCGACCCCCCACCCTCGACCTCTCCGAACTCGACCCAGCGCGCGAGGAGCTGCGACTTGACGCGCGCGCGCTTCGAGGGGGTGAGGTGCGCGAGCGACATTGTCGTCATCATCTCCTGCGCCTCCGCCTCGCTGATCTGTACGGGACCGCGCAGCAGATCCGCGCGGTGCGCGTATGCGTTCACCACCTCGCGCAGCGCGCGCGCCTCGTCAGCGGTCAACTCGCCATCCTTTAACACCTCGACAACCTTCACTTTCTTCGCCATATCGACACCTCTTTGTGGGGGTGTGCCGTTCGTCGGCACACCCCCTAATTAAATCATCGCGCACACCATGTCAAACACTATTGACACAGAACCCGTGTTTCGTTACAAGTGTCGGGTGCGGTGTTGATGAACGACCCGCAAACACGCGCAGGAGGCGCAGCAGATGACATTCTATATTAACGATCTGAGCTGCTGGCTCAGCCCAGGGGACACCATGACGATGCTCGCGGGGGCGGTTGTCGTCCTGACATCGAGCGAGGCGATACTGTATGCGCTCCCAGACGATGATGATGACCAGGTCGAGGAGATCGCGCGCAAGCCGCGCACCCCGACTGCCGAGGTGCGCGAAGCTCACGCGGCGCTCTGCGCCTGGGTTGACATCACCCTTGCGCTGCGCACCGCATCGCCCGAGCTGCGCGCAAGGGTGGCGATGAAGTGGCGGCTTTCATACATCGACGGCACGATGAGCACCCCCTTGTTTCGCGCGTCGCTCCTGCATCCTGATGGCTCCCTGTCCCTCTCGACCGTCTGGAAAGCGACCGCACTCGAAGCCCTCGCAGCGATCGCCTACGTCGAAGACATCGAAGACATCAGCGACGCGCTCGCTGATGAGTTCGAGTCGCGCAACGCCATCGACCCACTCGACTATGATGCGCGATAACACCACCACATGCCGTTACTGCGGCGCACCTATACTGCTCGCGCGTTCAGCGTCGAGCGGTCGCTGGGTCAGCGTCGAAGTCGAACCCTCGACCCATGGGAACATCACCCTGACAGGTCGCCCCGCGCGAGCGACCTTTCACCCGCAGCCCGTGCCGAACGGGCGCGCTCCTCATCACCTCAACTGCAACCCACAACCAAAGAACTGACATGCGCCTGAGCTTCAATCTTCGCAAGCCCCCCTCTCGCTCGACCACACCCGACACTGAACAGACAAACAGTGACGCGGTCGAGGTCGAGTCAACCCCCACCCCCACCCCCTCACACGATGACCTGCGCGACCTCGCCAAAGACATCGCGATCGGCGCGACGGTCGATGCGTTCGCGCAGGTGTCGAGTGACCTGCGCGACGCGACGGCGCGCGCAGACGCGCTCCAGCGCGAGCTTGATGCACACCGCGCAGACGCACACGCGGAGCACATGAAGCGCGTGCGTGCGTCGTCTGGTGAGCCTGTCGAGTGTCCCTGTTGTGCAGGTGTCGCAGCGGTGGTGCAGTATCGGGTGAAGTCGCACGCTATCACCTGGCTCGCATCACTGGTCGAGGTTCACCGCGCGCGAATCGATCATCTCATCGACCTCATGGGCGATGACCTCTCCGAGCTGGAGACGCGCGCAGCTCGTGCGACCCTTCATCGTCAAGTCGAGGTTGCTGTGTGCGACGTTCCTGTCTCGACCAAAGATTATGCTCACCTGGCTCTGTTCACGACGCAGGACGGCGAACCCCTGCTGGTGCGCGGTGCAGGACATGGCACATGGGTTCCCGGCGCAGGAGCCGCAGACTTCATCGCAGGTGTCTCGACCTGCGAGCAGGGGGTGATGACCTATCAGGGACGGGTCATCGCACGCAGCGCGAAGCGTCTCACCGCGTCGCAGGTCAAGACAGGAGGCGAGGCGCGCGAGGGGGTTTATTATGACGTTGCGTGACGAACTCGACGCACTGGAGCGCATCGCGCAGCGCGGACAAGAAGCGAAGCCGTGGCAGGAGCCGCGCGGGGTGTGGCGCTACGCGGCATCCCTCATTCACTGCTCGACGCGCGGCGATCTCGTCGCGTCATGGATTCGACCCGTCATGTATGGCGCAGCTCAAGCGGAAGTGTTGCGCGCGTTGCAGCTGGTCGAAGGTGATGATGATGGCGTTTGGGGTGATGAGCCAGTCACGCATGATGAGGCGGTCGAGATGTTGGAGCGCGAACGACGCGCGATCCCCTGGGAAGCCCGCCTCGCGATCATGTCACCCGGTCTAAGGACGATGCTTCTCGCAGAGGAAGCGTCGCTGACCCCTCATCCCCCACGTCGCGACGGTCTGCCCATCCCTTCAATGTGGGCGCTCCCCAATGACGAACTCTTGGCGCGCATCAGAACAGCACGAGATGCAGCCCTCGCACGCGGACTCATCACCGCACCACCCCCAGACCCCCAGCAGGTGCTCTTATGAAAGCGAACGTGAACATCTCCGCACCCTATGCGAGCGACGCGGAGACGAGCTGTGACAAGCTCAACGAACTCGCACACGAGGTCGAGGTCATCGAGCGCGCGATCGAATGGGCTGCGTCGCAGGGGTGGCGGTTGTGCGAGGTGCGACCAGATGGCTTCTTCGATGATGAGGGGCCGACCAGCGCATTCTTTCCGCTCCCGAACGGTGCGCGTGAACTCGCGATGCGCGCGCTCGGGATCGACCCTGTCGAAGTCGAGCGCGAACGACGCGCGCACCTCGACACCCTTCGCGCAGCGAGCGCGCAGCGCACCGCATCGCGCAGTTTGAGTGCGGTGCGCACTGAGCAACCCTGGGAAGTGTGGTGCGACCTGCGCAGCGACATGAAGCGGCTCCATGTGGTCGCGCTCGACGAGAAGGAAGCGCGCGACATCGCGCGCGCGCACTGGCTCGCGCGGGACTTCGATCACATTCGCGTGGTGTCCTGCGTCTGCCTCTCGCAGGGCGCACCATGATCCTGCTGAGGTGTCGATGTGACGAGTCGCGCAAGCCGATGAAGTCGCGTGCGTGGCGCACCCTGTTTTACAAGTCTCGCGACCGCCCAACGGGGCCGAACGCGCGACCCCTTCCCACACACTTTAGCTTCGTGACGTGTCTTGTCTGCGGTCGAACGTGGAGCACGCGCGGGAGCTACGCGAACGACCTCAAACCAGCAACACCTTGACGGGTGACACCGTGAAAGAAAGAGGCCGCGCTGTGATGCGCGGCCTCTTTCTTTTGTTGAATAGACTAGTGCAGGTGAGCGGGTGTTACGGTGTCCCGATCAACCCCATGATCTCGCTTCGGAGCTGCGGACTATGGAGCATCGCACCGCGCACCTCACTCGTCACCATGTCTGCGTCTGCGCACCGCACCCCACGAATCCTCATGCACATGTGCGCAGACGAGATCACAACCATCACCCCCGCTGCGCCCAGGTGCGTTGCGAGCGCGTCTGCGATCTGCGTCGTCATCCGCTCCTGACACTGGAGCCTGCGCGCGTATAGATGCACCAGCCGCGCGATCTTCGACAGACCCACAACGCGACCGTCTGCACCTGGCAAGTAGGCGACGTGGGCGACGCCGACGAACGGGAGCAGATGGTGTTCACATGTCGATGCGAAGTCGATGCGACGCACCAGCACAACCCCGTTGTAGCGCAACCCCCGCGCGCCCTCATCCTCGACATCCCCCATGTCGAATGTCGTCGAGAGCAGGTGCGCGGGATCTTCATCGTATCCCCCCAACATCTCCGCCCACGCTCGCACCACTCGACCAGGTGTCTTCTCGATACCCTCGCGCGAGTCGATCCCCAGATGCAGGAGGAGCTGTCGAACAGCCTCGCGCGCGGCTCCCTCATCCTTAACCTTGAGCGTCATCGCGCACCCCAGAGCTTGTGCTGTTGGACAGACAACCGCCAGTCATCGAGCGCCGCGCGCGCGACCAGGTCGATACACCACGCGAGGGTTGCAGGGTCGATCCGTCCCGTCGCGTCGAACGCGGGAGAGACGAACTTGAACCGCGCGGAGATCGTGGGATAGGGGGAGAGCTCTTGACCGCGCGCGCGCACCACACGCAGCTCATCAGGGTCGCGCAGTCGCAACGTGTGCGGTGCGCTCTTGGGAGACACCGTGAGATGATCGACGAGCGCGCGCAGGGGTGACGCCATCGCGACCGTCCCGTTGCTCTCCATGGCGATGCTCCACCCCTCACCCTTGAGCGCAACCAGCAGGGGTTCATCGACCTGCAACGCGGGCTCCCCACCCGTGAGCAGAACCCAGCGCGTGCGACCGCTCGTCTTCTCCAGCTCGCGCAGCTCGACGATCAACGCATCGAGCGAGAGGAGCCGCGCACCGTCAAAGTCAGTGTCACAATCGAACCCAGCGAGGTTGTGCGACGCACATCGCAGGTTGCACCGCGCGAGGCGGACGAACAACATCGGCGTCCCTGACAACGTACCCTCACCTTGCAGCGACGCGAACACTTCATTCACCCCATATAGCCCCGCTGCGCGCGCGCGCCCGACCTCATCCCCTAGAGCTGCGACCGTCTTCATCGGGATCATCGACCCTCCTTTCTTGGTCTATAAGATGCGCTGTTCACGCGCGTCTCTTGTATGTCCACAGATTGAATATAAGCGTCGAGGTCTGGGATCTCACGCGACTCAACCAGACCTCGCAACACCTCACCCGCGAGCGCATGAAACACCCGTGACATCTCCTCAGTGGTTGGCGCGCATTCGAGCACCTTGATCCGCTGCTCTGGGAGCGCGCGCAGGAGGTCGATCAACGGGTCGCCATCCTGCAACCAGGTCGAGTGATCGAACTCCTCATCAAGCAGCGCGCGCCACGCGCGCTTGAACGCTCCGAACTCAACCGCCATCCCCTGCGCGTCGAGCGCGAGCGTCCCGATCGTCACCATGATCAACCAGCTATGACCATGGATAGAGCGACACTTAGTCGGCGCACTGGGAGACGCGAGACGATGCGCCGCCTCGCAGTTATGAGAGATCGTGATCGTCCAGCTCATCCCTCACCCCCTTCATCACCCTCGACATCGAGCGTGTCACCACCCCCCACCCCCTCGCCCTCTCCCATGAACTCATAATAACCGCGCGCGCGCAGACGACACGCGGGACACATCGCGCACCCGTAGCCCCACACGTTGCGCGTCGTGTGGTCGCCCTCATAACAGGTGTGCGTGTGCTCCCTGATGAGGTCGAGCCCGTCGCCTGGTCGCACCGCAGCGACCAGCCCCCACGTCTGCGCCTTGCTCAACCACATGAGCGGGGTGATGATCTCGCACGGGGTCTGCGTTCCCAGACGCAGCGCGTGCTCCAGTGCGCGGATCGTCTCGGCGCGACAGTCCGGGTAGCCGGAGAAGTCCGTTTCGCACACCCCCGTGACGATGACCCGCGCGCCGCGCGCGAGAGCCCAGGACATCGCAGCCGTCAGAAAGACCAGGTTGCGACCAGGAACGAACGTGCTCGGGAGCGACGCATCATGCGCCGACCCCTCGACCTCGACTGCGATCGCGTCGTTCGTGAGCGCGTTGTTCGGCGCGAGCTGCGCGAGGGGCAACGCGATGATCTCCAGCTCAACCCCCAGCCGTTCACACAACTCGCGCGCGCACACCAGCTCGACCGCGTGACGCTGACCATACTCGAACGCGAGCGCGCGCACATTCGCCTGTCCCCACTGGTCGATCGCCAGCATCAAACACGTCGCGGAATCCTGCCCACCCGACAACACCACGACAACCTTCACGTCTCTCGACATCATAGACCCCTTGAGGCGAGCGCCTTAGCGATGTGCATTTCATCTATAAGACACCCGACGATATACATTTTTGTACCTGCAACCTTCTCGATATATGATGCAAGGTTTGCATAACTCGCAAGCGCCAGCTCGCGAGCGGGACACCACAGCTCACCCTCACGTTTGTTGCGTCTCATCACCTCGTTTAGTTTGAAGTCTGGATTTCGTGTTATCTTCAACACTAAATCCATCATCGCCATGTCCTTAATCTTCTCCTTACTATTGAGCAGGGTTCGTCGTCCGTTGTCTATATCCCACAACACAAAATCAGAGCCGAAGCGCAGGGGGTTTGCGACGGTCGATGCGTCGCACGAATACGGCTTAAAGGACTTGACGTGCATGTGTTTAGCGTAGCCCAACAGATGCACGTTTGACCGTCCAGCGACCGCCTTCATAAAGGATGCTATGCGCTTCTCGTTAAACCCTGCTGTTCGCTCAGTGTTCGAGGTCTTAACCAGACCACCTATTGCGACGTATGGTTCACCCTCAATAAACGCATCGACCCCCTTGAACTCCTCAGCGGTGAACCCCTGCCAAACAGGGAGAGGGTTTACACCATACGACTTGATGACTTCGAGGTTTCGTTTAGACTTAACGGTATCTCCGATGACATCCATGTTGAACGACGCATCTATGAACGGCGCGACCTCCTGCAAAAACTCAGCATAGGCGATGACATCTAACACCTTCCCAGCTTTGAACGCGCCGAACGCGCCGGAATCAACCAACACGCTGACACCAGCGTTAGCCAATTCCTTAACAAGTTCAACGTCCTGCCACTGGAAATATGATATAAGCATCCTCACTTTATCACCACCCCTGGGATGTTCAAGGTGAGGAGAGCCGAGCGCACTTCATCTGCGACATCGAGCGGACATGTGAGGGTGATGCGCGCGGTCAACACGTCATCCTCACCCTGCTCATCCTCGAACGGGTCATCAGGCTCATCATACTGCTGCGCGAGCGACTCCATGAGCGCATCGTGAAACCCGGTGGTGAACCCGGTCGCGTTGAACAGCGCGCCGTCATCTTCGAGGTTGCGCGTCGAGTCGAGGAGCTGTGACAACACGAGTTCATCCCAGCTCGCAAGCTCTGCGGATCGGTTGTCTGCGATCGCATACGCGACCGCAGACGCATCGCTCTCGTCGATGATGACCGCAGATAGATGAGTCCAGCCGAGGCGCTTTGCGGCTTCGGTTGTCCCGTTGCCCTTGCGAATGATCAACGCACCCTTGCTGTTGCGCTGCACGACAAGGGGGGTGCGCTGGCCGAACGCAGACAGTGACGCCTGTATCGCAGACAGGTTGCGATCGTCGTGAAGACGAGCGTTCGCTGGGTCTGGGATAAGGCTTTTAAGTTCGACCAGTTCGGGTGTTGGCATCGTATAGGTCGGCGCGGCGACCTCACCAGATGCGGGGGTGTCCTTTTTCTTTGCGGCCATCGCGTTACCTCCTGGTTGACGGCGAGTTCTTACAAGAGCAGGTCACAGCGACCAGGTCAAGCGTTACTCGACAACCTCACACGAACACATGTTGACTCGCACGGGTGATGCGCTATCCTGCGCGCGACGCAGGAGGTGATGATGTCGATGATCGATCCGCTCGAAGATGACCAGGTCGCGTGCTCCCAGACGGGGGGACTCTACTACAACCGCAACGGTGCGCTGTGTCGCTTCAACGGGTGCGCGCTCCCCTTGTGTCGCGTCTCCCCCCTCGCGTGCGCTGGTGGCGCTCGTTCGCGCTCCTGCGTCATCTCCTGCGCACTCGACCCCCTCGAATGGTACAGCGACAAGGTGCGAGCGTGGGATGACCTCACCTCGCACGGGGTCTGCTCGGGGGGTGCGCGCGTCGAACCCCTGCGCACACCCCGTCGCAACGTCATCGAGCGCGTCTGCGCGGAGCACGCGCGGCTGTTCGTCGAACCGCGCCGACCTCTCCCCCTCCTGCCCTCCTGCTCAACCTCTCCGAACTAAAGCGACGGGGTCGGGTTTGCACCGCCTTTCACCGTTGGATAAGTGCCCCTCTTACTGGGCCGTCGCAGGTTCCTTTTCTTGCGCCGTCTTCGGAAAGTCAACCGCCATCGGTTCGACTATCGCGCGCATCGCAGAATCCAAAGGCATCGCATACTTGTGTTTACCCTCAAGCTCGCGCTTTGGCATCCGCTCTATCTCCTCTTTTGTCCACCTCTTTTTAGCCCACGACCCGCTCGTAAGTTCGCGTGCGTGAAGCCATCTCGAACCGTTAAAGTACATTGTGGTTGATGCAGTCTTGCCTAGATAAATCCAGTTACCAGCGCGATAGATTGCGCCGTCGTGACCATGTTTAGGATCTGCATACGACACGACAAGTCGCATGGATGGTGAGTTCTTTTTGAGCAGCTTTAGTGCGATAGAAACACACCTTGTTATCTCGACCTTGTGACGTTTGAATGCGACCCTGACAAGCTCACATATCTCGACTTGACTAAGGTTAAACGGCTTGCCTATCTGGCTCGTCGCACCTCGACCAAACACGATAGCCCCAACGAACTTATCATCTTCCCACGCTCCGAATAATGACAACTTCCCAACGGGCATCTTCTTAGAGTAGTGCCAATTGATAACAGAAAACTTCGCCGCCTTGTGAAGACATGGAGCTATCAGAAGTTTAGTCTTCATTTCTTCGCATCCTTTAAGTCGAAGTCCGCGCCGCAGTTTGGACACCTGCACCGCGCGGGCGGGTTGACCTGGCCCAGATCGGTTAGCTCCTCAACAGGTTGAAAGTCCGCCTCGATAGTCTTCAACAAAACGTCGAGGTCTGTCTGGTCATACCCTGTCCCCACTAACTCATCATGCGTTGACAACTCACCTAACAATTCAGCCAACTGTTCATTGTCATACTCGCCAAGATCGGATGTCCTGTTATCGGCCATGAGAATCTTCTTAGCCGTCATGTCGTCAACATCAACATATATAACAGGAACATTCTTCAACCCCTCCGCCTTCGCCCCTTGCCAGCGGTGGTTTCCTGCGAGGATATAACCAGTGCTCCGTTGCACCACAACAGCACCATAAAAACCATTAGCCTTTATACTTGTCTTGATAGCTTCGAGGTTGCCGCGTCGCGGGTTCATCGGGTGCGGCTTTATCTTGTTAATCCCCACGCTCTCATAACTTGAATTGATGACATCTTTCATGCGTGACTCCTCGCTTGTAGTGGTGGTGCATCACATAAACGAAAGAGGCCGCGCACCACCGCGCGGCCTCATCACCTCACCTGGTCAAGTCAACTCGCCTTGAGAGGAACGCGCATCTCGTGCGTGACGACAGACCCGTCTGCGCCGAGTCGATGCAGGTTGATCGCGTATGCGTCGCCGTCTGGGTCTGTCGTCTTTCCTGCGTCATACGCCAACCCGATCCCCTTGTACGCGCGCAGCTCGCGGCGACGGTGCATGTGTCCAAAGAGCAGAAGGGGGATCTCTCGACGCCCCAGCAGACCGCACACCTCATCCGCCTCGTCGAGCGCGTGCATGAAGTCGGGTGCATCTGTCGGGTCATGGTGCATCAACACCGCCGTCGGCGCGGTGTCCTGCAATTCGATCTCCAGACGCGCGAGCTGCGACTTCCCGATCTCCCCCCGCGCGAGGGTGATGAAGTCATCGCACTGGCCCTCGCTCGAATCGAGCATGATGAATTTCCAGCCCCCGAACGTGAACACCTGCGGCCACCGCGCAGACAAGGGGGTCGCGGAGATGGAGCGCCACAACAGGTTAAATCCTGCTCGACGCTCCTCCTGCCACCTCACCCCCTTGTCGCCGCAGTCGTGATTCCCAGGGACGAGCAACACCACGAACCCCTTGACGCGCAGACGCAGCAGCTCCTCACCTGCGCGCTTCCATTCCCAGGGGTGGCCGTTGTCTGTGATGTCGCCAGTGATCGCGATGAGCGTTGTCGCAGGGGACAGGTTCGAGATGATCCATGAGACGATGCGCGCAAGAGCTGCGCGACGGGACGGGTGTTCTCCCACATGCAGATCGCTCAAGTGCAGGACGCTGATCATCGCTCACCACCCTCGCTCGACTCACCCCCCAGCTCGTCGCCGTGCTCGCGCAGACGACGCCGCAGCAACCCGTTTTGCACCTGCAACACCTGCACAAGTTCACGGGTTCCTGTCAACTCACCTTCGAGCGTAGACACCCGGTCGAGCGCACCCCTTAAATCCTCCTCTGCGCGCAGCAGGTCTTTTGTCGCGCGCTCGCGCGCGCTCGCCTCCTTATTGTATGCCTCGCGTATAGTGTTCATCTCGACATTCATCGCTCGATAGTCGTCCTGCGTGCGATGGTATTCGACAAGAAGTCGATCCTCGAACCGGGCGATACGCTCTGATTCTGTCTCGCGTCGTTTGGTTGCATACAACCACGCTGACCCGACCCCTCCGCCTCCCAGCAAGAGCGTCATCAGGTGCGTGAACATCCCATCTTCTGCCATGTGTTCGCTCATATTATTCACTCCGGGTCGGCGTTGCCCCGCTACGCCGGAGACACGTTGCGTTATCTCCACAATGACTCGACGCTCTTGTGAAAGCAGTCATTGTAGAACTCGACACCCTTCGTCGTCCTGTCGTTTGAATACGTCACGATCTGGAAAGGGTTGCCCGTCGGCGCGTGGTAGATCCCACCCGCGTTATATGCGCCCGTCGCAAGGACAAAGTCGAAGCCGCGCGCGCGCTCGCCGTCGCACGTCAGCCGCTTAATGTCTCCGCTGTACTCGTCACGCAACATCGCGAGATAACCCGCACCCCACATGAGCGACTGCGCGGGGTCGATCAAGTCGCCCAGGTGCGGCTCACGCGGCTCACCGTTGCGCGCGAGGGGTGCGGTGTCAGGGTAAGCGCGCGCGACCGCGCGCGCGGTGCTCAGGAGCGTCTGCATCAGCCCCGCGCTGACGAGTCCGGGTGTGTCCTCGACCCCCAGAAAGCCCGCCTCATAACGCACAGACACCACGTCACGGCGGAAGCCCTGCGACGCACGCAGCTCGACCTCACTGTAACCGAGCGACGAGAGGAGACGCAGCCCGCGACCCGCGAGCGCCTTCGCCCGCGCAGTCACCACGCGCGACGAACTCCACGCGCGTCCGCCTTTGGGAGACGCTTTGAGGCGCAGGGATTCGATGCAGGTCATCCCCACGAGCCAGGGGATCGGGACATCGAACCGCGCAGACGCAGCTCGAAGCGCGTCACCATGTTCGAGCAGGAGCGCGCGCGCGGTGAGCGGTTGACCCCCGCTCGTGATGACCCCCTGTCCCTCGACCTCGACCGCGCCCGACTCCAGCTCGCGCCACCTGCGACCCGTCGCGTATCGACGCCAACCCGGCGCGCTCAACGCGACACCCGCAAGACTTCGATCACAACAGCCGTGCTCGCGACGGCGAACAGAAAGCGCGGCATCGAGCGCCAGAAGAACGGGCCGACCTCGCACGCTTCCGGCTCCGCGACGGGGTCCGCTGCGACCTCGACAGAAGGGGTCGCGTCTGCGGCGACGGGTCGCATGTACACAGCAGCAGCTCGACCAGAGCGAAACCTCAACACCACTCGCGACTCATCATGCAGCGACGCGAGCTGCGGAGCGGTCAAGCCCGTTGTCCAGTCAACGGCGGGGTCATCCGCCGAGACGGCGAGGGTCGCCACGATATGGTTGATCGTTTCCATGTCATCAACTCCTTATGTTTTGTTTGCACACGCCACATTAAACACATGTTCAATATGGCAGTTCACCCGTTGCCATTTGGTACGGCCATTGTGTTTTTCCATCTATCCACAAGAAGCAGCACGACTCATGTTCGTGTATCAACTTGTTTCCAGACGCGGCGGGGTATTCGATTATCTGATACGCAAGTAAGCCGTCCCTGTAAGGGTATGCCTCAAGACACAGCTTCTTCTTCAATGTTCCCTTCAAGACTGACGGGCTCTTTACCTCAACAGCGCGCACCTTTGGGTTGCCAGACAACGCCTTATAATTAGCTGGCGTTATATCCTCAATTGGAGCTAATACGGTGTCGCTTAGTCGAGTTGTGCCGTCAAGGCTTCTCACATAAAAAGCATTATAATACTCCTTCCCAAACACATTATTAGAGTCGAGATTGATCGAAGCACCGCCGCCGCCAGACACAGCTATAAATGCGTTAAGGGATTGGTTAGTGTCCCCAACGTCCGCCAAACCGCCTTCTGCATTGTTTGCGAAGCTCTCAAACCCTTCGCCGCCAAGGTAAATACCCTTGAAAGATGCCGCGCGCTGGTTTGTATTTGTGGTGGTGCTGTTGCCCAACATATCCACGCGCAGAATCTTAACATCCTTGTCAATAAGAATATGAAAAGCTTGCACCGATCTATACTCAAAAAAGTACTCGCAAAACGCTATTCCAAACGGCGTTTTTGTGGCTGTCCAGAACGCAGCCAGCGCAGAATAAGGGTTAGATGTTGGCGCGGTCCAGTCGCCGCCAGACAGCGCCAAGTTAGCGTCATAGCCTATATTCCAGCTTAAGGCATTGTCTGGATTATAGCAAAATATGATACCGCTATAATAGCTTGTTAGACTGGTCGGATTCGAGGTAAGGCGCAGGAAATAAGATGCGCTTGTGTTTTGAAAGATTGACGTAAAGTAAGCGCCTGTTGACGAGCTGTCGCTACCATCGCCCGATCCAGCTATAAGCCATTCGCCGCCGCCCACAAGGCGGACAATAAAGCCGTGCCCATACTTTCCAGACAAACCTTGCCATCTGAAAATATCGCCCACCTTAAAATCCGTATCCCCAGATAACAGGGTGCGGAGCGAGTCGCGGAAAGCCAGCCACCACGCTTTCGCGTCAGCCTCGCGCGACGCATTCGTGCTGCCCCAAGCACCCATGTAAACAGTCTGATTATTCAATATGAATTGCGCCATTAAAAGTTCTCCGTTGTGGTGCTAGTCGCATCGACTTCGCTAGGGTCTGTTTGTGTAGGCTCCTGCCCGTTAAGGAGGAGCGGTAAGTTTTCGGTCACAGCGATGTAGGGCAGACCCTCACCAGATGGAACGCGGCGGAACCTGTCGCGCAACCTGCTCGTCGTCATGGTGTTCAATCCTCGACATTGTAGGGGAACACGCCGACGCTGTGCGCGGCTCCAGTCTGCACAGTCGCTTGAACAAACACCCGTGCATATCCCTCAGTGTCTAGCGCGTTCAACGCGCCGTCCGCCTCGCTGACATCGAGCGTGGTGAGGGGGAGCCACCGCGACCCGTTATAAACCCAGATCGCGAGGGTCGCGACGTAGTTTCCAGCGCCGAAGACAAACAGGTTGACGGTGCGGAAGCCTTCGATGTTCGCGCCATCTGTCGGCGCGGCTGGGGGGTCTGTCACCCCCTCGCTCGCGGTGAGCAACAGGAGTTCTGGTTGCGTCGCGGGCGCGCGCTGAACGACTGCGATCGCAGCGGACAACACACCGCGCGCGAAGATGACCGCGCTTTGGAACTTCGACCAGAGCTCAGAAGGGGGGAGCGACATGTGACACCTTTAAGCGGGGTCTGGCCGCGCTGTGATGCGCGACATGTTTCTAGTTTTGAGACGCTAGCAGGAGGGGGGCGGCGCGTCAAACGTCGGCGCGCGCGCGGTCATTCTTTGAACGTCGCGAGGGTCACAAGAGCGGCTGCAATCTGCGTCGCAGCGGGGGGGATTGTCGCAGCCCCCACCCCCGCAAACAGGGTGAACAAAGTCCCGTTTGTCACGGGGGTCGCGGGGGTGAGGTTCGCAGTCGCGAGCGCGGCTGACACGAGAGCGAGCCCATCAATCGCCTGCTTGGCTGCGGTCAGCGCGTCGATCGCAGACGCGATCAACTCACCTGTCGCGTTGCTCACCGCGAGCTTTCCAGACGTGCGCAGTCGAAGCTGTGTCAGTGCTCCCGCGTCGATGATGAAGGTGTTGACTTCGGGTGCGACCGCACCCGTGTTGTCTCCCACCTTCAACCTCAACCCCTGCGTCGCGCCGATCTCGAAGTGACCTTCTGTCGCGGGGGCGTCGAGGTGAGCGCGCAACCAGACGGTGCGGTCGCCAGGTTGAAAGTCATCGCCAGTGATCGCGCCGATGACCATGGGTCGCTCTGGAATCCCATCCTCTCCGATGACCGCGACGGGTGTTCCTGGTTTCTCGACCACGTCGAGAACAGACGACGAGACGCGCAACGCGCCGGAGAGCGCCGAGGATGGTTCGAGCCAGGTCGGTTGCACCTGCGACCTGCGCAACGTCTCCGATGCGCTCACCGTCGCGCGGTAAGCGCCGGGGCGCGACATCCTCGACATCTCCTCAATCACGAGTTCACGCATGTCTCCCAGAAATTCATCCCACATTAGCGACCCCCGTTGCTCGGGATGAGCAGTTTCGGCCAGGGACGACGCGCGCTCTCGTCGCCGTTCGCGCGCTGCATGAGCTGCGGTCCCGAACAGCAGGAGATGCGCGCGATGTTCAGCGCGGCTCCCGTATCGCGCACAACGAAAAGCCCCGCCCCATCCTGCACCATCGCGAGGGGGGTGAGCGTGGTGTTACTCCACAGCGCGCGCCCCGTTGCACCGTCATACGCAAAGACACCGTTGAGCGTCGCAGCTCCAGCGCGACCCACATACACCACCCCACCCGCACCCCATGAGAGCGACAGACCCGTGAAGCTGGGGCTGAATGCGGAGAGCGTCGGGTCTGTATAGTTCACCGTCCACAGCTCCGCGCCGTCGAGCGCGTTGAGCACGATGAGACGACGCGAGGTCAACACCGCGACCAGCTCGCCGTTGCTCGCGATGCGCTGACGCACGCGATACGACCCCGCGTCTGCGTGCTCGTATGCGGGCGCATACGTCCAGAGCGTCGCACCCGTGGTCGCAGCGACCGCGCGAACGCGCACCTTCGCACCTGTCGATGACAGGTCGCCCAGGACATACGCGCGCGCACCGTCGCACGCGATCGCGAGCTGCGTGGTCGCGTGAGCGGAAGCCCAGGGAGACGCGATCGACCACAGCGCCGCACCGCCCGCGCGCGGGAACGCGCGGATCTGGTTGTTCGCAGGTGTCCCGCTCTGCGCCGTCGTCACGAATACCTGCGCACCGTTCGTCGCGATGTCGCGCACCGCATAGGTTGTCGCGATCTCGACGAGCGGTCCCGCAGCCAGGTCGAGCGCGCTGAACGCCTCGACCCCGTTCGCGACCTGGCTCGTTCTCCACAAGAGCTCTCCATCTGTCGCGACCGCACACGAGATGTCGTCACCAGCAAGCGCGCCGTTCTCCTCAAGCAGTTCATCGATCGCGAGGGTGCGACGGGTGATGCGTCGCAGTTTGTTCCCCAGCGTCGCGGAGCGCACGCGCTGGACGAGCAGAACCCCGCCCGTTGACTCGATCCCGATGTCGAACAATGCACCGCCTGGAATGTCGAACTCGACATCAAGCGCAGCCAGACCGCGCGCGGTGTTGTTCGTCGTCTCGCTGATGCACACCACGTCCGGCGCATCCTTGCTCACGATCGCGTCGTTCTGTTCGTTGAAGTCAACCACGCAGGAGTTCAACCACTCAGCAGCGATGGGCGTCTGTCCATCCTCGAACCTGGTCGCGCTCGATCCATCTGTCACATCATAGGGCATCGCTGGTTCCTCATCAGGGGTGGGGGTGTGCGTCGCGTCTCCGCATGAGAGCGCGAGGAGCAACACCATGATCATAGCATAAGTCTTCATGTGAACGTCACCGTGTAAGTCGTGAAGGTGGGAACCATCAGGGACAACAGGTCGCGCAGTTCCTGCTCGTCGATCGACCCAGCAGGAAGCCGCACCTCGAATGTCCACGCGGTCGCACCGGGACCGCACACATCGCCAGCTCGCGCGACACCCGCGACCGCTGCGGGGCCGACAGTATGGATAACCTGCGCGGTAACACCTGCGACCGCTCGCAGGTATTGCAGGACCGCATCGACTCGACCCTTGCGCGACCACAGCTCGACACCCCCAGCGACGAGAGCGCGCTTGCGCGCGTCGCTCAACCCTGGGAGATGAGGATGACCCAACAGCGACAACAGCCAGTCGAGCCAGGCGGACGGCGCACCCGAACTCGACAAGTAGAACGGGAGCACGCGAGCGGTCGCGCGCACCCGTTCGAGGGGAGCTGCATAGCAGATGACCAGGTCGCGTGCGAGGGGTGCAGCTTTCCAGCGCGCGGGCAGAAGTCTTAACACAGATGCAGTCATAGCAGATCCAACGTCAACGGGTTTGTTCCATCCAACCCAGACGAGAGCAGACCGCGCACCGCATTCGGCGCACCGTTCGCCCACGCCTCGACCTCGACAAGTTCAACCTCACCACCCCACGTCACCCCATAGTCAACGCTCTCGCTTATCCAGATCCGCCCAACCCTTCGCACCCCTGGGAGCGAGTCGATGAGCGAGATCATTTCGTTTCGATATAACGACGCACCCCACGCCCACCCCTCCTGCACCACCGTTACACCATCGGCACCGTAGATCGTCACAGCCGTGAGCGCGAGATTCCACGCAGCCAAGATCGCAGACTTCACCGCCGCGCTCGCATAACCCGCGACAAGCTGCACCTCGACCCGTCGCAGGTGCAGGAGTTTGATCGTCGGCTGCGCGACCGCGACCGCCACACCCGGCACCGTCGCATTCACGATCGCAGACTGCACCGCAGCTCGCGTCGCGACGTTTGGTGCGTTCGCGATGTTGGCCTGATATGCGGCGTTTAGATCCGCCAACAGAAGGTGCGCGGTGAGCGCACCGCGTTCGCCCAACACAAGCGCGCGCTCGACCCCTGGGATCGCGAGCGCGGCTTGTTCTGCATCCTCACCCGTCACGACGCGACCCCCACCCGTGCGCAGCAGCGCGGGCAACCTCGCCTCCAACGAACCCAGCGCCTCCGCGTCTGCACCACCCGTCGCGGGGTCGATGTTCGTGACAGACACCACACCCGCCACGGGTGTTTCGAGTCGTGTGATCATCCCAGCGGTCGCGTTGCTCGACGCTCCAGATGTTGAACTCGTCGCGTTCACCGCACCGCTCCCGCTCGGAGCGACGACAAGCTCTGCATCTGTGATGAACCGCAACGCTTCGAGGGTCGCACCCGTGCGCACCACCGTTCCCGCTGGGATAGTCGCACCCGCACCGCTCGCGGTGAACGTCAACACCGCGACCGCTGGGGTCGCAGGGTCGGGCGCGTATCCCAGCAACAGGAGATGACGCGCGCGCAGGAGGTCGGGCCACTGGTTGAGGTTGAAGGTCGCCGCGCCGTAAAGAGCCCCCAGCGCCTCAGCGATCGCGACTTCTGGAGCTGCGCGCGAGCGATCTGTGATCGACGCAGGGAAGGCGTCGATCACACTCGCCACAATTTCTTCTTCATCCATGGGGTCGAGCACTGGAATTTGTACCGTCATCATGCAGCCTTACGATAGAATGGGAACGTCCTAACCAGTGCGCCGCCGCCACCTCGAAGGGTCAACACGAGACGCAGATAAAGAGTCGATGTCGAGAGCGATGCGCCCAACACCTCAACACGAGTGTTCACCACGCGCGGCTCACACTCATCAATCGCGAGTCCGATCAACCACGCAGCCGCGAGCGCGTCTGTTATCGGGTCGTATATCGCGAGAGATACACCATAGTTAGGGTCGAGCGGACGTGAGCCGATCGGCGTGCTCAGAATATCCTCGACCGCTTGCCACACCCTGTCTTCTCCCTCGCTCGTTGCGATCTGTCCATTCGGCGCGATGTCCAACGGCCACCGCCAACCCTTCCCATATATTGAACTCGTCAAGTCACTCATGCTGCACCGTCAGAATAGAGTTTATATTTAGTCCTGTCCTTAGTGCAATCAAGCGTCACCTCATCAATAACCCACACACCATCAAACCTTGCGCCGAACCCTTCGATAAAAAGTTTCCACCGCAATTCTGTGTCAGGCTCTCCGGGTGCAACCTCAAGCTGTGCGGTGAACACCTTACGCTGTTTTGCACCCGCCATCAGTGCGAGGTCAACAGTTTGATCTGTATATGTCGGGGTGTCCTCACTCGCGAGCAGAACACCCGTGCGAGACAACATGACTTTTGACTGTTGAGCTTCATCGCTCGAATCGAAGACACGTTCACCGCGCAGGTTCACCACGTTCGATGTCGTGCGTCTGGTCTTTTCTTCGATGTCGATTGTGAAGCCGATGATCCGATCATCACCCGCTGCGAACCGTTTGGGCAGGAGGTCATCTGCGACCGCGCCGACTTCGCGCAGGTAGAGCGTCGAGCCGTCAACCCAGCAGTCTATCCCCACCCCGTCGCATAACCTGGTCAACAGATCCCAGTCTGTCTCACCATGTTGCAGGAGAGACGAGAAGGGTCGCACCTTCGCGAGAGCTGCGCGCGGTGCGTCGAGCGTCAGTTCTGAATCGTCAGCGATCTGTTTAGCCAACGCTTCGAGAGTCAACCCAGTGCGGTTGCGCGCGCGCTCGACGCGACGTGCAACCTTGCTCTTATCTGTCGCGGAGATCGTGATCTCGCGCGACTTCGCGTCAACGCTGAACGTCACAGCGTACCCTTCAAAGACCCGCTGTTGCGACCCCTGCTCACCCCAAGCAATCGAGAGGATGACCCGCGCGTCGCGCGCAGGAATCGGGAGAAGGTTCGCCAGCTCCAGACGCGGATCGCGCAGGGTGATTGTCGCGCTCCCGCCTTTCTTCTTTCTCGACTTCACGACGCTCGCAGCGATCAAGGTGCCGTCACCCGTCGCGAACACAACATCACCATATCTTACCGTCGTTTGATTGATCATGTCACGCGCCTACAAACAGAAGTTCAGCACCCGTTTTCTGTGCGATGACAAGTTCTGTCCTGTCTCCGAACTTCTCCCCCTCGACCGTGACAGGCCAGGTGCGCGCGAGCCACACGCAGAGCCAGGCGTCGAGGGTGAAGCGCACCTGCAACACCTCACCCCCAGCAGCGAACAAGGTTCGCTCGACAACCTGCGTCACGTCGCTCACAGCGCCTTCAAAGTCCGCGAGCGACACCGCGACCGCGTCACCCGCAACGCTCGCGTCTGGAGCGCGCACAGCGAGCGTGAACGTGTCGAACGTGACATCTTCGACCACGAGCACGCACACCCCCCGAAGCTCGGGCGACGCGGCGATGATCTGCGGTCCCGTTCCCAGCTCATCAGGACTCGCGAGGTCGATGACCTGCGACGGCGCATCATCAGGGACACCCCCGAACTCGAAGGGTGCAGGTGCGGGGGTGTCGAGGGGGGAGAGGATCGCGACCCCTTCGAGGTCGAGCGCGTCTGCGACGTTGTTCGACACCAACACATCGCGCCACAACCGCCAGTCGCCCAACACCAGATGAGCGATCAACCACACTGACGCTCCCCTCTCCAACGGCCAGACGATCGACTTGTCCTGCTCGATGACCCGCGCGCCCAGACGGTCGAACGGTGATTCTGACTTTCGAGGTGTGCGAAGTCCGTTTGTCATTTCGAGTTCTCCATGATCGTGATCGAAACCTCAGCCGTTACGGCGTCACCTTGCGCGGTCTGTCGAAGTCGAGTGACGTTTAAGGATGAGATGCACCCCCGATATTGCCGAGTCCCGAACGTCGCGATGACAAGCGGGGGCTCTTGCGTCGATGGAACGATGCGCTCCCGCAACAGTTCCAGCGGTCGCAAGAAGTCTGCCTCAAGCCGCACAGAATCGGGAGCTTGAACGAGCGCCTTGAAAGACAGCGACCCAGCGGGGTTGTGTGTCCAGTCAAGTTTAGGGTTGACCTGGCCGAGCGCACCGCGATCGCTCCATCCCTGGGGCGAGTCGTGTGAATCGGATTCTGGGTTGATCGGGAAACGCAGGACGAGCGGGTTGAGATAGTCGAGGATCACAAGGGTTAAACCATAGTGACCTGTCGTCTCAATCTCGCGCGCGTCTGCTGGCAGCCCCGCGAGCCCACCTAATCCACCCGACACCATCGACACTTGAACCGCGCTAAGACCCATGACATATCACCCGTGTTACTGACGTTGCTTCACCAACCTCATCGCCTTCTCAATCTCCGTTGTGAGCTGGTCAGCGATGACCTTCGCGTCGTTCGGATCTGTCCCTTGTGCGAAGGTCAATTCTATCTTTCCGATCTGGACATTCGCGACGGCGTTTCTAATGTCACCTTCTAACTGATTGCCGCGACCTATGCGGGCGCGAAGGTTGACGGCCTCTTTGTTGAGTTCCTTAAATTCTGGTGTTGTCGATAGTGCCGCGTATGCGTCTGGGTTCTTTGTCTTCAACGTGTTGATCTTTCTGAACTGCTCGACGAGCCCCTTGTCACCCTCATTCAACGCGCTCTCGCCAGAGAAGACTCGAAGCCGACTGTTCACGCTACCGCCCGAACCCTTCGACAGACCAAAGCGAATGCCCAAAGCCTCAACCGACTTGTTCACTTCTGCTAGTGCTTCCTGTTGTTCCTTACTTCCCGCTTTCCCCTTTATCTTCGCGTCGCTACCACCAAGCGCCATCTTCGCAGCTTGCAAACCCTTTAAGGCGTTCGCCTGTTTTTCTTCATAGCTAACACCCGGAGCTGTCGCCGCGTCGAAATAGCTTCGAGTCCCGAACGTCTTTGCGTTACGAGCCGCCTTGTCTTTGTTCTCCGCCTCGTCGAACTTGCGTGCGTTCGCGAGGTTCTTTCGAGCAAGTGCTGTCTCTCGTTTCTCGCGCTCCTCGAACGCCATCGCGACCGCTTGTGTGCGACGCATCACATCCAACTGCACCACCGCAGCCGCACCAAACAACGCGAGGAGCCCACCCCCCGCAGCCGCACCACCTGCGCCGAGGGTCGCGATCGCGCCGTCTCCCACGAGCGCGCTCCCGAACGCTCGCGCGGTTGAGCCGAAACCCGCCCCGCCAGTGTTGCGCGCGGTGAAAGAATCCTTACCTGTCTTGACCGCGTCAGCGACACCACCCGCGAGCCCACCCCCAGCAGGGAAGTTGACCACGCGAACGGGCATCGCAGCCGCGTCGCCCCCTAGCGCAGACGCAGTCGCACCACCCGCACCACCGCGACCGTAGAGCAACCGTGACGCGCCGGAGGCGAGCGCCCCAGGGATTGCACCCCCCGTCACCTTGTTCGCACCGTACAGCACAGCTCCGGCTTTGAGCGCGCCGCTGTACTGCATCACCTCATCCTTGAGCGCGCGAGCGAACGCGATCCCCTGGGGCAACCGCTTGATCATCTCGACGATCGATTCAGCCCCAGACGCGAGCGCGCGCTGAACCGCCTCGAACTCCTCTCGCAACTTCGGATCGGATTCGAGGCCGTTGAGCTGTTCGTTCAACTCCTGCAACCCTGTCTTGAACACATCGAACGCAGGGACACCCGCCTTGCGGATCGTCTCGCCCACGCGATCCTGCAACGTCGATATTTGACCCGCCGCAGTCCCGCCCAGAGCCGCGACCACATCGCGACCGCCTGTCTGTTTGTTCAGCGCATCAGCAAACCCGCGCAGCGCGGCTTGACCTAACGTCTCCCCTTTCTTCTTTGACTTCTTGACATCATCGCTCTTGAGCTTGATGCCGAACTCTTTAAGTCTTTCAAACTCCAGACCTTCCGCGTCGAGGATTGCTTCTGCTGCATCCTCAATCGACTTCGAGGGGTTGATCGCTGCGAGCGTCCCTGCGAGTTTCAGAAGTCTTTTGTTTTCCTCGATATTCGACCCAGTCAATCGCAGGAATCTTTTAGACCCTTCGATCAACTCGCCCTCTCCGAACGGGGTCGCTGCGGCGTAAGCGCGCACATCTCCGATCAACTGTTTAGATTTTTTCGCATCTCCCACCAGAACATCGAAGGTGGTGCGAGCGCGTTCGAGGTCAGCATTAGACCCGATAAGTTTTTGATATATCGGGCCACTTGCTGCGGCTGTCCCCAGACCTAACATGATTGTCTTGATAGAAGTGAGCGAGCTTGCGAGCCCGCCCACCGCACCAGCAGCCTTGCTCGCGCCGCTCGTCGTCTGCTCCCACAGACTCGACGCGCGCGACGCGAGCTGCGCTTGATCCTTCAACACTGATTGCTGTTGAAGGTGCCACGCTCCGAACTCTTTACGAAGCGATGACACCTGCTCTTTGATGCGACCCGTGAGCGATGCTTTTATGTTTAGCGTTGTGTCAGCCACGGGGCGACCTCTTTGAGCACGAGTGCGTTTTCATCTGGCATAAGGTCGCGATGTCGTTTCGTGGCGAGCGCGGCTGCGCGCAGCCATGCGATGCCTTCTGATTGTGTCCATTCGCACACTTCATCTAATGGCATCCCTGTAACGCGCATCAGCAGAATGAGCCGCGCGCGCCATTCTACTTTGGGTCAACCTCACCCGCATCGACCACGTCACCCGTCTTCTCATCCTCGAAGTCGGGTTCGTCGAGCTTCTGAATCGCCGTCGCGAGCGTGCGATAGTCTGTGCGCGTCAGCGTCTCGACGTGCGTGAAGTTGAAGCCGGGCAGACCTTCCCATGAGGTGATGCACCGCGTTGTGGACAGGATGAGTTCGCCCGTCTGCGACTCAGCCAGGTTGCGCTCTGCTGACCCGATCGGTTCGCGCGCGAACTCGCGCAGGGTGCGCTCTGCTGCCATCTCATCGCCCATCAACTGCGCGCGCACCGTCACGACGCGGTGCGCCTCGCGCGTCTCCGGGTTGACCCAGCCGCGTTGCAGGGTGATTGTCTTTGTCGGGCGATAAGTCTTGACCTTCTGCATGATACTTTATCCTTATGTTGACACGTCTTCAAAGACTGGCCGCGCCATGATGCGCGGCCAGTACACTTGCACATATACAGGTGTTATTATTCCTGCATCGACTCAGGCGACAGGGTGAGCGAGAGCATCGCACCAGCAGACGAACCGCGCTCCGCTGCGGGGGGCGCATAGTTGCGATACGAACACCGCTCATACACGATCGGGCTGACGCCAGGGACGGGCAGACCAGACGGGAGCAGCCGTTGTTTCACCACCGTGAGCCGCTGGTAAATGCCGAGGTTGCGCCAGCCGTTCGCCCACAGCTTGATCGGGATGTCTTCGATGTCATCGGCGGGCTTCGTCACCACAATGTCGCTGACGCTCGACGCGCCATCGACGTTGCGCGACACCTGCGAGCCACCCGGCCAGACCTTCGACCCCTCGACCGTCGATTCACCCCCGCTCAACGTGGCGAAGCGGATTCCTGGGAACTCCAGAATGGTGATGCTATAATTGTGTGATGTATGGAACTTGTCTTGTGCCATTCTCGACACCTCTTGTTAGATTGTTAGATCGACTTCAACAGGGTGAAGACTAGGCGGTCTGCTTGGCGATCTCGACTTCGATCGTCTCTCCGCTCAACGCCTCCTTAAACCACACCTTCACGCGGATGATCTTGTTCGCGATGTCTTGGGGTGACAGGATCGACGTTCCCGTGAGCACCGCGAATGCGTCGTTCTCCGCGTTCGGCACAGACATGGGCGAGGGCAGCAGACCAAAGAACGCGCCGTCGCGGTGCATGTCGCTCAGGAACCGATACACCCCCATGTAAAGCTCATCGAACTTGTCGGGGGTGAACACCTCGAACACCTGCTGGTTCAGCGTGGTGTAAAGCGCATCACCGATCACACAGTAGATGTAGGCTGCGGAGATGGAGCGCCACGCGGGCTCGCTCGTCGCCGCGACCGCACCCCACACCTTCGACCCCAGACCGTCGCGATCCCAGATGGGGTTCACCCCCTGCGCGACGAGCTGATCTGCGTCCTCCTGCTCGATGAGCGGATCGCCTTGCGCGGTGCGCTCGATGCGACCAGTGATCAAGAAGCCAGGTCCAGCGGGGGGCTTCCCCTGTCCCTTCTGCGCGATCTCCCTCATCCAATGAGCCGCGACCTGGCCGACGAGCGGGACCGTCTTCAACCCCTTGTCGTAAGCGTCGAGCATCTCCTTACGCGGGAAGTAGAACGCGACACCCGGATCATCCCACGCGCCGCGCTGCGTCGCAGCGGTGGCGAGCGTTGCCCCCTCCTGCGCGCTGGTGAACGTCACCCGGTTGAACGGGAGCCCGAGCGCCTTCATCTCCGCGACCACGAGCGCATCACTGTCGAGGTCCGGCGCGAGCAGGATACCGCGTCGATAGAGGTTCGTGCGCAGGGTCTTTAACCCCGTGCGCACAGACCCCGTCACGGTCCCCACGATCTCCGCAGCGGTCGGGTCGTTATCGTCTGTCCCCCCTGCGAGGCTGAACGTCCCCAGCGCCGGGAGATCATCGGGAGACGCGGTGTCGTTCGTCGCGTCATAGACCAGATCGACCCACAGCGATTGCGCGCTGACGAGCTGCGCGCTCTCGCCGTTGCTCAACAGGTTGTCGAACCTCTCCAGCGTCACCCCCGCGTCGTTCGTCACGGTGAGCTTGAACGTCAGCGCGCGCGTTCCCGCCGAGATGACCGCGTTCACCGCGTTGTATGCGGTGCCCGGTCCCTTCGAGTTGACCGTGAACACCTTGATCGGATCGACCGCCTTGCGGTCGAGCAGATCGATCGTCGCCTTGGTCGCCTCCCCCACGATGCGCAGGACAACCACGCTCCCGCCTCCCAGGGTAAACCAGTCGCTGATCGTCTCATAACCCGCGCTGAAGCTGGTGCGCGCGGTGCGAGGGGTCGCACCACCAAACAGACCCGTGAACTGCGCGAAGCTGGAGCACAGCACGAGCTTGTTTGCGGGACCGCGTTCAGCGAGCACCGCACAGAACAGCTTGTCCCCAGGATCGGGACCGATCGCGATCGGGCCGACCGTGCCGCGCGTCAGCCGGACTCCTACTTGATTCGCCATAACATCACTCCTCGTTTGAGTTTTCCACAAAAGACCCGCCCAACGGCGCACCCTCGAAAGCCTCGAAGCGCCACAGCTCTGGCGTGCGCAGCTCAAGGCTTTCGTCGAGCAACACCGTAACGCGAAGAAGCGACCGCGTCAAAGGCGGCAACACTGGGATCGTCTCAACATCCCATCGCCATAGAGCATCGTGCGCGTGCTGCAACGCGCTCGTCTCTCCGAACTCGTCGAGTTGGATGACCAGGCCGGGGTTGTTCGCGAGCACGCAGAGCGTGTGGTGAACCAGCGCATCGCGCATCGAACTCGTGTTGTAACCCTGCTCCTTTCCATCGTTCGAGCGCGCGAGCCCTTGAATGTCCAACACCAGATCGACCTGCATCGACCAGCGCCGACCCGTCGCCTCTCGAATGCGCTCAACCCCCCGCGTGCGTTCGTGCATCACCACGACGCCAGGTCGCAGTTCAGCGGGCAACATCTCCGGGGTGATGATGTTGTCAGCCGTCACATGTTTGAAGTAACCCGACTCCTGCAACACCCGCACAAGCGCACGGGTCATCTGTTGATGTTCTCCCAGGGGGAGCGCGGGGGAGCGACCCGCGCGCGGTTTCGGCGCTGCTGCGGGGGTCGGCTGCGGGGGTGATGTCATTATGTCCTCAGTGACTTCTCAAGATTCTTAACGAGCAGCTTCGCAGCTAAGTCGCTAAGTTTGTTATAGTAAGATGTCCTCTCATGTATCGAGAGGAACTGTCGAGCTGGCATGGTGCGCGTGCCCTCCTGATGGAACGCGGCGATCTTCTCCCTCTCCGCGTTCGCGAACGTGAGACGCGCGGTGTTCTGCACCACACCAGATGTCAGGGCTCCGAGCATCCGCCCCGTATCCATGAGGTTGACCGTTCCCGCAAGGCGACCGCGTTGCGACCTGTCGCGCGCGGTCGCGACCGCATACCGCGCGAAGGGCAGACCATAAGGGTTCAACCCTCGCTCTGTGCGGTCGAGGATCTGTGCGACTGCGAACGCTCCGATCTGCTCCCAGTCTGCGCTCGTCAACTCGACATGTTCGATCGCGTCAAACGCTGCATCAACTTTGGACAGGTCGATGATGTAAGTCGCCGCCATGGTCTAGCTCCTGTATCTGCGCACCGTCCCGTGACGCAGTCGCGATTCCTCATCGCTCACATCTGCGTTCCCGTCTTTCGTCACCTCGACCCCTGCACTCGTCACGCGGTCGAACTCCTCTTTATAACGCTTCGCGTAGATCCCGCGCTTCGTGTCAGGTAAATCACCCGTTGCAGTCAACAGGTCTGTATAAAGGAGTTCGAGTGCGCGATAGGTCGCGAGTCGAGCGAGTTGATGATCAACCCCCTCGCTGACGATCTCGCGCAGCTCGACCCCCACGATCGCAGGGTTCGCCGTCGCAAGATACATCCCCACCCCGAGCGGGCAGAGGTTGTGCGGTGTCCCTGCGACCGTCGCGATGACCGCGACATCGCGCGTCTCATTCGCTGCGAGTTCGACCGCATCGACCAGTTCCCAGCGATATGCACCCTGCGCTGAGTCGAGCGACGGTTGAGCGTCTGCGTCGCCGTAGGGGTCGAGATCCTGCAACACCACCCCCGCGACCAGGGACGCACCCGCGACCCCCGCGCTGAGCCGCGCGACCCCCTCCGCCTTCCTCGACCTGTTGGCGATCTCGCCCTGTCGCGACGCGCCCGTTATCGGATAACCGTTCTCCCACCCGCGCGGCTCCAACGGGTCGATGTAGCCCAAGCGGCGCAGGTCGCGTCGCAGATCCTCGCGCGCCATCCGCTGATAACGGGTGAGGTCGCGACCTCCTGCGAGGTTAAACACCTGTGTCTCAACCCACCTGATATGCGTGTTGTAAGCGTATTCCCTCAACCCATCATCGCTAGGTGTTCCCATCACTTGCCTCTCATGTTTGCCCATTCATCGGGCGTGTACCATTCTTCGTTTACACCCGCCCATCTATGACGACAATTATAACCGCCGCAGGCGATTAGTGCGGTCCCCTCTCCCGTCTGCCCGTTGTCCATCTTGTCGATCTCCTCTCGACTGTAAACCTTCGCAACGCGCGCGGTGCAGAAGGGTCGAGTGACAAGGTCAGCAGGTCCGCTATATCGAAAGAACGACAGACCTAACGATTCCGCTTTGAGTTCGTGCGCGGTGCGCACCACTTGAAACGTCCCGTCCTGCACGAGCTGCTTGACGCGCGCGGTCGAACTGGGCGACGCCTCGTCTATGAACCGCTCTAACGACGCGCTCGGAAGCCGACCTAACATGTGCTGCGTCAACCCGTTCGCGATGCGCGCGCGCTCTCCCGTGGTGAGCGCGTAGAAGCGAAGGGCGAGCCCTTGTGTGGGCTCGCCCTTCGCAGGCCACAGACCCACAAGCGCCTCTAGTGTTGAGCGTTCGCTTCCGAGCCAGACCGCGTTCACGTTGCCGACCCGCGACGCATAGTCGAGCTGGAGCTTGAGGAGTGCGGACATTCGTTTAGTCCACTCCTGCCAGACGATGCGCCATGGTTCGTTATCCGCTCCCAGGGTGGGGCTCAAACTCGCGACCGCGCCCAGGTCTGGGATCAACCGTCCCGCGCTGTCTGTCTTGATACCGCGCGCGAGTCTTCGGATCTTGGTCATCGACGCATCGAGCGCGTCGCCGTAGGAGCGCGACACAGCGTCAACGCTCGCATCTGCGAGCGCATCCTGAGCCGCGCCCATCCCTTCGATGTCGCGCAGCAATGCGGCGCGCTGTGACGCGCTGAGAGCCATCAGTTCAACTCGCTCTCTGGCACGTCACCCGCGAGCACTGCGCGGGTGAGGATCTTGACCAGGTCAGCGGGGGTGTCGCTCGCGTCGCCGTCGAGGTCATACTGCGCGACCAGGGACACGAGAGAGCTCTTGCGCTTCGACCCGAGCAACATCGCGATCTGCTTCTCTCCGAGCTGCGTCTTCGCCGCGACCTGCGCGGTCGAACCCAGCTCCGACTCGTCAACGCCGAGGGCGTCTGCGATCGCGTGGAGCGGTGCGCTCTGCGCGTTCCCAGACTTGATCATCGTCATGCCCATCTCGCGCGACACCTGCACCACTCGACCGCTCGCGTTCACAATCCACATCTGCCCCGCGCGCTCGCACAGCTCCAGCGGACTCACCCCGCGACGGCGCGGGACGGGGGGAGCGACCGCGCGCGCAGGTGCGGGGGTGGGCGCGGGGGTGGGCGCGGGGGTGGGGGACTTGTCGATGATCTGCGTCGCGACCTCCTGCGTCTCCTCGACCTCGACCGCGCGGGGGGACTCCTCAACCTTCTCGCTCTTCTTGGCTGCCATTCTTCGACTCCATAATGATAGTCCCGCGCGGGGTGCGCGGGACTGGTTGTGATTCGATCCGCAGATGCGGATCAGATGACCTTCGAGACGCCGAACACGAGCGCCGCGCCGGGGGTGTCCGCGACCTTGCTGATGACCGCGACGCGCACCTCTGACCAGGGACACGCCGTCAAGAGGAAGATCCCCTGCGCGGCTGCGGCGACATCTGCGGCTGCGGGAGAGGTGATGTCAACCCAGTCGCTCGCGCCACCTGCGGCGTCCTTAATGCGACCCTGCAACTTCGCCGTCATCGTGTTTGCGCCCGTATTCTTCACCGCATAGTGCGCGATGTTCTTGCCGCTGGTGTCGAGCTGCGAAGCGACGACTCCAGCGTAAGCGTTCGTGGTCGCCTGCGCGACCGTCATCGCCGTGGTCGCACCTGGGAGCTGCGACTTGACCAGCTTATCTTCGAGGGTATTCGATGCCATCTGATGACCTCATGTGGGGGTGGGGGATGATGCGAGGGGAACGGTTGAGGTTGTCGAGGGGGGTGCGTCGCGGTGCGCATCGAGCGCACCGCGACGGTCATCAGCTCCGCAGCTCCAGCGCCAGACGCGGATCGACCACAGCCAGACCATAGAGCACGTCGATCGTATGGATCGTGGTCTGCTCAGTCATGCTGTAACCCCACATATAGCGGAACGACAGACCCGTCTGCTCATCGTAGATGTACAGCGCGCTGACGGTGGTGTCAGGGATCGGGAGCGGACGCATCGCCATGATCGCGAACATCGGATGACCCACGATGTTGTGCGTCTGGATCGGGGGGCCGACCGTCTTCGAGACGAGCTGCGAACCGTACACATCGAACCCGTACAGACGGCCCACCTTACCTTCTGTCATCACCTGGCCGCCGTTGCCCCGCGCGTCGGCGCGCGAGAGCTTATCGACCTGCACAAGCCGCGTCTCCTCATCCTCGGAGATGAACGCGAACCGCCCTTCTTCGGGACACAGCGACGCGCCGAGCGCAGCCTTCGCAGCGAGGATCGACGACTCATCGAGCGGGGTCGCAGCCGCGCCGATGACAGTCGAGAGCCCCGCATAGAGATCCGCGCACCGCGTCTCGATCTTGCGAGACACCCCGATCACTGCATCCATGAAGTATTGCAGCGCGGCGGGGGACATCTTCGCCTTGGCGGTGTCCTCATAGGCCCAGGACACATAGTCGTGGTGCGCGAGGATGATCGGGATGTTCGAGTTCACGGGGGAGTCGCTGATGATGGGCGACCCCTCCGCCTTCGACCGCGCGGTGAGCACCCCGCGCACCGGGACGTTGAGCTGATTAAACGGCTCCTCCGGGTTCGGCCCGCTGTCGCGCTGGATCAGGTTCGCCAGAACCAGCTTCTCTTTCATCGCGCCGATCCCGTTCACCATCCAGTGCGGGATCAACGCCGCCGCGCCCTGGTCATTCGCCTCGATTGCCATGATTCACCTTTCGATAAATGCCCGTGTTTGGGCATGTGTTATTTAACCTGCGCCCTTCTGGCGCAACTGCTCCAGACGCTGCCGCTCGATGTCGGGTGCGGCTGCCTTCACATGTTCGATGTCGTGCGCGCGCGACTTGTCGAACGTCACCCCACCTGTCGCACCCCCACCGTTCGAGGGGGTCGAGCCACCCCCGTTGCGGTTTGACGCGGGCAAGAAGTGCGGGTTGGCCGAAAGCCACATCTCCGCGTGACGAGCGAGCGTGATCGGCTGTCCCGTCTGGGGGTCGAGCTTCGCGACCCCGTTGTCTCCGATCACAGACACCTTCCCAGTCGCAGCGTCAAGGGTGACGCTCCCGCGCAACAGCGCCGCGACCTGCGCAGGGTTGATCGACTTCGCACACGCGCGCTCAAGCTGTCTCTCGATCTCCAGACCGTTCGCACGCGCGGTCATCGCCTCCGCCTGCTCCTTGACCTCCTGCAACGCGCGCGCTGCGTCTGCGCGCTCGCGGTCGAGCAGCTCCTTATACTGGCCCTGCTCCGCCAACTGCTTGCGCGTCGCTGCCTCCTCAGCCGCCTTGACCTTCTCCTCTCCCGCGCGCTTCTCGCGTGCGAGACGCTCTGTCACGGCGCGGTCGATGTCCGCTTGCGTGAACCGGGGCTCGTCGCTGGGGGGCGGATTGGCCGCGCCCTGGTTGCTGGCACCTGCATTGTTCGGGGTGGGGACAGGGGTTGCAGGCGCGGGGGTCGCGGGGGGCGTTGCAGGGGGAGCGGTCCCACCAGCAGGCTCGCTGTCGCGCGACATCATCGCGCGACGCGGGAACGCGACACCCCCACCCGTCATCTTCATCTTCTCGCTCATCGTCACAACTCCAGACCGGCATCAGCGTTAGACCGTGTTACAGGTGTCGTCGCCGTATCGACACCAACAGTCGCCAAGGTGTTTTCTCCTGCGCCAGATTGCGCTTGCGTTGCAGTACCTTGTGAACCGCCGCGCTTTCGGAAGTCTTCGCATATGTCATCAATTCGCTTCGGGTCAAGACTCGAATTGAGCATACGCCTAATAGCTTGAATCTGCACCTCAATCAGTGCATCGCCTGTGATGCCCAGCGAAGCGAAGGCTAGTGAATCCTCCATGCTGCGGGCGACCATGACAGGGTCAAAATCAACAGGATACGCGATCGAGCAGGTGAGGTCGTTCGGGTCGCCCCCTTCCCACAGCGCGCAGAGCGCGTAAACCCGCGCCTCTAGATCCTCCATACGTCCGCCTATCTTCTTAAATAGCGCGAACTTATCGGAGCTTTGATAGGACATGCTGACACCAGACGGGGGGACAAAGCCGCCATCTGGAGACGCGCCGACGTTTCCCGACAGGATGCGAACCCAGCGGATCGTGTCGTTCACCTGCGCTCCCAGCGCCTCGATTGTCGCAACGTCTGGCGCGAGATAGAAGGGCTGCACATCCTCAACAGATGACTTCAAAACCCCGCTGGTGCTCCAGCTAGTTTTCGACATCTCATCATATGTTGTCTCCCCCACGACGAGCATGTTGAAGACCTGCAAATAACACTCCTCATCTATCAGCGACAAGAAGTTCACGAGACGCAGGGTCATCGGCGCGAGGTCTTCAATCGCTGACTGCCCGATCGGCTCCTTACCCTCGCGCAGTCCCCAGAAGACGAACTCGATAGGAACGACCCCCAGCCCGTGCTCGATCGGGTCGCCTCGTCTCCACTTCCCATCTTCTGTCGAATCCCATGTGACGCGCTCAACACTTGTGCGAGTCCACAAGTTAAACACGTCATCATCCTCGCTCGCCTTCTGGAGAGGTTCGCGAGATGAGGTTGTGCCCGAGCGCACGAGCGCCCAGATGGGGCGACCGTCTTCGTCAAATTCCCAGTCAATCAGATCAGCTCGCGGGACGATGACCCCATACGGTCGCACGTTCGCAGCTTCCTCATTCTCGACCGTCAACAGTCGCTCGGCGGTGCGGGTGCGATCGACGAGCACACCGCAGACACCGTCGCGTTGCGAGTAGATCAACACCTGCTCAAAGAACTCATCAGCAGCGTTTCCCATCCGATCCGCGTTCGCCGTGAACAAGTCGAGCACGTCTGTTACTCGCTTGCCCCGCGCACCCTTCATCTCGAAGGTGCGCGCGACACTGGAGCGATAGACCTGCGACGCATACGCGCTGACCTGCACCTTGATCAAGTTCGGATACACCGCGCGACGCAGACGCATCGCGAAGTCGCGTGAATCCTCTTTCGCGTGTGGGGTGAGATACCGCGACAGGTAGCCCGTCCCCCCCTTGTGCGACCAGTAACAGAACTCCATGATCGCCTTGTCGCGCGCATAAAGCCTATGCGTCGGCACGGCTGTTGTTCTGTCATCTGCCATCTTTACACCTTCTGTCATACGTCGAGCTGGGCGATCCGTTGCCCGTTGACTTGAACTATTATCACTGATTAGGAAGCTGCGTCAATACACCCTCACCACCGTGCGCCATGATGCGCCGCTCACGCGCTGCCGATGTGACGAGCGCGCGCGAACATGTCCATATCCTCGCACAGATGGAGCATGGGAACGACAACCTTGTCTCGATATATCGCAGCCCGTAACAGCTCCGCATAACCGTTTGAACAGACGCACGCGACGGTGTCACCCGTGACGAACAGACCTCGAACCTTGTTCACAAGTTCGCTCACCTGTCTCTTGTTCAAGTCGTCAAGGTAAACGTCATAAGGTTCATAGACATCATCTAACTCAATCAACCCGTGTAAGGCGGACAATATCAACACCTTATCGTATTCGCTCGCGTGCCTTTCCGCATACGCGATCGACTGCTTGAACATGGAGCCGACATATAGATGACGCGCCTTGTTAGCGTTTGGTGTCTTCGACTTCCCACAGCCTATGATTAGATACCGCATCACTTCACCTCTTAGTTCACTCGACGCGGTGCAAAACTTCCCTTGCCCGTCTTCGACTTTTTGCCAAACCACTTATTGATTAGCTGGGTCATCGCGTCAACGCGATCGTCATACCGCGCGCGCGGGAACGCGCACCATTCGTCGAGCACATCCTTAGCCCAGGGCCAGTGTTTATCGTTTGGAACCCACAACATCCCTGACTCGATAAACGGTGTGCAGGCGACCGCGCGCCCCTCCTTACTGCCTTCGGGTTTGACGAGACGAATGCGACCCAGCTCGCGACGCAGGGTGTCATCGATCGCCGCACCGTTGGCGGCCTTCTCCAGCAGGACGGTTGACCCTGGCCATTCGTCGAGAAGTTCGCGCACCAGCTCGACCGTCTGCGTGAAGGTGTAGTGTCCCGTTCGCTCGTCGAGCAGATATGCGCGCGCACCCTGTTTGCCAAACACGAGCGCCGAGACGTGGTCGCTCGTCGCGTCTGCGGTGAACGCTGCGTCGAGCGAGATCACAATCTCATCGAACGCGCTCGGATCGGGTTGACGGTCATACACCCCGAAGTGCGACCGCTTGAACAACCCGCCCTCAATCGGCGCAGGACGCTGTGAGTGCTGCGCAGCGAAGTCGAACGAACCCATCTCCACACGCGCAGCTCGAAGCGCCTCAGCGTCGAACCTGGCTTCATGGAGAAGTTGACCGCGCGTCGTCCGCCAGTCGGGGCGATCGTAGGTCGGCCCGTATCGCGCATCGTGCGCAAGGTCGGGGTCGAACTCGCTCGGGAGAACGATCATCAACCAGTCGCCGCGATCGCGAATGTCAGCGAATATGTCATCTTCATGGAGACGCTGACCGATCACAACCACGGGGTCGCTGTGCGATGTCTTTCGAGACATCCATTCTTTCCAGAACCAACTTTTAGACCGCGCAAGCTGCGCCTTAGAATAGACCTCCATAACCGAATTAAGGTCATCAGTTACAAGGCGATTCCCTCGCTGACCTGTCGTGCGTGAACCCTTCGATTGAGCTTTTCTAAAACCACCGTTTGAGAGCTTAAAAAAGTTTTTGGCGCGCGCGTTTTTATTCTTAGTCGCAGGCCATCTTGACCGCCACCAGTCCGATTCAAGTAGTTGCACCACCTTGAGAGAGTCGCGCGTCGCGAGGTCGCGCACACAAGCCGCGTGAATGAACTTCGAGGGCATCCCCAGCGACCATTCCCAGCAAGGCCAAAAGACGTTTACCAGCGCGCTCTTGCTGTACCCTGGCGGGAGATTGATTGCGAGTCTTGTGATCTCTCCAGCCGTGACGCGCTCCAGCGCGTCGCACAAGAAGTCAAGGTGCGGTCCCCAGACCAGCAGATCGGTTTCTCCCGCGTGGTGCCACGCTCTCCGCGTGAACTCAGCCAGGGAGAGACGCGGACATGGGAGCGGACGGGACACCTCATCTCGACGCGCCTTCTCGATTAACTTAACCCCTGGGTTGTGCTGCGATGTGCGTTTTTTGAGGAGTGCTAACCCAGGACTTGCGACCATCTCGACCCCGTTCGATATGTGGAGATGCACGGGTGTTCAATAACCCGTGCATCTCCACATGTGTTCATCAGTGCTGGTTCGATTCAGCCGCGACCATCTCGCGCGCGAGGTGCGCACCATCTGCGAGACGTTGCGCGAGCTGCGTCGTCTGCGCGTCGTTCGGGAGGCGGGTTTGAATCGTCACTGTCACGTCGCCAACCTGCGCGCTGACGGGGTGCGCAGCGACCTCATGCGACCCATAATTGAGCGCGTCGAGCTGACGGGTCGCGCTCGCGAGCTGGTCGGCGCAGGACGTGAGTGCGTTGCGCAGCGTCTCGACCTCATATCGCAACGCGACCTCCTGCGACCCGTTCGCGACCTGGTCGCTCAGTGTCTTGAGACGCGCGGTCATCTCCTCTCGCTCCGCGTCGATGACCCTCATCCGCTCACGGGTCGAGGTCAACTGCTGACCCAGCTCGATCGCCTGCGCCTTGAACTCGTCTCGCGCGTTCTCCGCATATTCGATCGACGAGCGCAGGGTCGCGACCAGCTCCGCTTGAGGGGTCATCTTCTCCGCTGCGGCGCGCTCCTCGCTCACGCGCAGGAGGTCATCGATCAAAGTGTCCCGCTCGCTCGTCATCATGTGGAGACGCGACGCGAGGGTGTCGCGCTCATCGTGCAGCGCATCGAGCGTCGCGGTCATCTCCGCGCGCTCCCGCTCGTCGCGACGCTGGCTCGCGTCGTGCTGCACCTGCGCGCGGTCGAACATGTCCGCGTTCTGCTTCGCGACATCATACGCTCCCTTGAGCGCATCCTCATAAGCCGCCGTCACCTGCTCGACGTGAAGCGTGATCTTCTCGGCGCGCTCCTGCTCGGCCTTCACCTGCAAGCGAAGGGCTGCGACCAGGTCGGGCTTCTCGCACAACTCCTGTCGCATCTTCTCCGCCTCCGCCTCGCTCTCCTCAGCGCGCGCGATCGCGTTGATCATCTCCTCTCTCATCTCGTCGCGTTCGAGCTCAACCTGCGCGAGCTGCGCGGTCAACAGTTCGACGCGCGGTGCGCTCGCGTTCACGTTGTTCACCACCGTTGCCGCCTCCCAGCACTTCGACTGGTAAAGGTCGCGCATCCTGGTTGCGTTCGCCTCCGCCTCGCTCTTGAGCTTGTCGAGGGTCATCGCCTCCTCTCGCGCGTCGCTGAGACAGTCGAGTGCATCCTGCGTCGCGTTGCGCCACAGATGCACCCGGTCGATCATCGCGTCGCGCTCGATGCGATACTTGTCTGCCTCACCCGCCCAGTATTTGATCTGGTCAGCGGTCGATGCGGACATGCGATCGATCGTCTCGTGCTGGTGGTGAACCATGCGAACGAGCGAAGGCCACAGCTCGAGCTGTGGCATCTGGGGATGAAACATGTGTGGCGCGGTATAGTGGGGCTGCTGGGGCGTCACCCGCGCATCATCGCACGCGATCGGTGATGGGATACCCGCCACGTCAGCGACCACGTCGCGCGAGGTGTGCAGGGTCGAGCCGTCTGCGAGGGTGACAGTGAACGTGTGGTCGCTTGCGCGACGCGGGGGGGTCTGGGGATCGTTGGAACTGGACATGTGACACCTTCGAGTTGCGCGAGGTTGCGCGCGGTTGAGTTCGCAGCGGGAGATGATGGGGCGCGCGCGCTGCGAGACGCGCACCCCATGTCAGGCTTCTGCCTCATCAGGGACGAGCGCGGGACCGTCGCCCATCTTCGCCTGCTGCGTCAGAAATTGAGCGTATTCGTGCGCGCCATGCAGTTCGCCAAGCGCCAAGATTCCATGGTCTGCCAGACGCGGGACGAGCGCGGCGAGAGCTGTCAGGTCGCGCGGGGTCATCTTCGACCACTCGTCATCAGTGATCGATGTGATGCGCTTGAGCACCTTCTGCCCGATCTGGAGCGCGAGGGTTAGCGCGAGGTCGGCGCTCGCTTTGGTGCGCGCGATGTATGCGCGCACATCGACAACCTGCTGACGAAGCGCGATGACCTCGCTCGTCAGTTCATCCGCCTCGACCCGCGCGGCTGCGACGGTCATCGTCACCTGGCGCTTATCCCAGGGTTCGAGGCGGTCATTCCATCGCCACTCTTTTTGATAGCGATGAAGGGTGGTGCGGGAGACATCGAGCGCGGTCGCGAGCGCAGACATGTTGCGCTCTCCCAGGGGTTGACCTGCGAACGCGATGAGCGCCGCGTAAGCGCGCGCGGGCTCGGCTCCGAGCGGGGGGATGAGGTCGCGGGGTGAGACGTTCGCGCGTCGTCCTGCGTCGTCCTGCGTCGTCATCTCTCACCACGTCGAGAGAGCCAGTGCGTGAGCGCGAGGAGCGCGCCGCAGACGAACGCGAGGGCGCAGGAGAGCGGACCCCGTGACGCGAGCGCGTCGATGAACGTGCGCAGGTCGCGCGCGGTGCGGTCGCGTTCACGACGCGCTGCGGTGAGCTGTCGCCGTAGGCGCTCCATCTCCAACATGCGACGCAGACAATCCGCAGCAGCCTCGCACGCCGCCGCTTCGCTGGCGCATGTCGGCCCGGTGCCGATGCGCGAATACGTCACGCGGTTTGGCGCGGTCGAGGTCATCATGTTGATCGACCAGGTCAGCGCGACGCGGTCAACCAGCAGGCTATATTCTCCCACGCTCGACGAGAGGTGCGGTCGCGCACCTGGCAACAGCTCAACCTCTCTCCACAACAGACCGCCATCGAGCGCGTGACGTGTCGCCCAGGGGGTCGAGGGTGAGGAGATGACCAGGTCAACCCCCTCGACCTCATCTGCGTCGCGCGTCGCCGTCACGTCGAGCTGCGTCATGTCACGCCTCGCCCTGGCAGATGTGCGGGAACTCGCACCACTCCAGCAACTTCGCCGCGAGCTTTGCGGGCTCGCCTTCTGGTTGATCATCACCCGCGCTCCCGTGAACGATCGACAGACCACCTTCGATCGAATACCCGATCACTATCGCCCCGATCTCTCCCCTCTCGATTCCCGTCGCGAGGTCGCGCAGGTCGCGCGCCATCGCCTCGCGCCACCCCGCATCGTTCGTCATCCTCGACATCTGCACACCTCCTGCGTCACTGTTCACTCGCTGCTGCACTTGGCACGTCGCCGCTTGTATGGCGGTCGCGCTGCCCTTCGGGCAGACTGGCAACGCGCCGATTTACTGACAACCCTTGTAACAGGTGTTGCAGGGGTGGTGCAACATCGCATCACCCCTGCAACGATCGAAGCCCCACGGCGCGAGGGGTGCGCTGTGGGGCTGGTGGGGGTCGCGGGGGTGGGGTCAACCGCGCGGGGGGAGCGTCGGGTCACTACGCCTCTCGCGCCGTCTCCCATAGTAGGAGCCGCGCGCGCTTGCGGGTGTCCAGTGCGCAGGGGACATCGCGTTCTCTCGCGTCTGTCTGCTGATGATCGTGCTCAAGTGCCACAAGATATAGTCTGTCCTGCGACAAGGTTCGTCGCGATCAACCAGGTGCGAACCCGTGAGCGCGCGATATGCGGTGCGCGCCCTCGCGATGTCACGCGCCCTCGCGACTTGATGAGGGGTCGGGCGGGGGGTGTTGCTCATGGGTTCTCCACAAACTCGACCTGGTAAGTGCGCAGGTCATCGCGCGCGGTCGCGTCGCGAGGGGGTGCGTCTCGCACCAGCGACGGGTCAACCGTGCTCCACTGAGCGCCAAGCTCTGCGGAGAGGTTGCGCGCGAGGGTGGTGAGCTTCGCGACCGCGCGCGCGCCGTCTGCGTGCTCGTCTCCGGGTGCAGGAGGGGAGAGGACAACCCACACGTCAAACCCTGCGCTTGCGCACTCGAATCGAGCGCGAACGGTGTGCGCGAGTCGCAACACCACGTCATCAGGCTTGCACATCTGCGCGAGCCGTCGAAGGTTGCCATGAACGTCATCAGGGGAGCAGGTGAGATAGAGCTTCATGCGACCCCCTTCACGAGCGTGACGTTCGACGCGGGGTCGGGCGTCGTCATCATCGCGAGCACCTGTCGCGACAGACCCGACACGATGCAGGAGGGGGAGAGGACATCGAGCGCGAGGGTGTCGCGCGCGACCGTCAGCGCCTCATCGAGCGACATGCAGCGGTGCGGGGGTGGGGTCGCGCCTGCGAGGGGGGTGAGCTGGTCGATACGCCATTGTGGGCAGGATGGAAAGACCCAGTCAATCAGCACGGGTGCGAGACGATACAACGGCGCGCCCTCACCCCAGATGATGCAGGGCTCCCCCTGCAACAGCTCCTCATCTGCATACGAGCGCCACAGATGGCTTCCCTCATGGAACCCGAAGGCGAGCATCAGCGAGAGACACAGATCGCGCTCACGGGTCGCGGTGCGCGCGGTCGCGAACCCCCACGAATCATCCCCCAGCTTGACGCGATAACCTGCGCAGGAGGGGAGCGACCAGGCGCCTGACGCGAGGGTCAGCGCGTCGAGATGGTGCGACATCTCGCTCTGCGGAATGCGCATCTCGTCTCGACCCCCGCACCTGCGCGCATACGCGCGCCAGACACCGCCAGGGCCAGGGGTGCGCTCAAACTCCAGACCCTCGGCGTCGCTCGGGATGAGCGAGGAGCCATCGACCGCCATACCTGCGAGCTGCGCGACCGCCATCGGAAACTTCACCGTCTTCATCTGCACCATCTTCGATCCTTTCGAGGTTGAGGGTGCGACGCGCATCGAGCGCGTCGCAGGGGGTGGGAGATCGTTGTTCTAGGGGGTCGCTGCGGGTGCGGGTGCGGGTGCGGGGCCGACAGGGCGAAGAAAACGACCGCGACCGTCGCAGCTATCGAGCGCCAGGAGCCGCCGACCCGCATCATCGCGCGACCCTGGGCGACGCCATATCAGCCACCACTCGCCCGACGTGTGATCGTGCTCGATGCGCGCACCCCAACAGCCCCGATTGCTGATGTCGATAAATCCGATCATCGACTGTAACTCGCTGGGCAGATTATAAAATGACGTGAACACTTCGACCTTCTCGCTCATCACTGACTCCTGATGTTGGCGCGGTGCGCTCGATGCGCACCGCGCGGGGTGGGGGTGGGGGACATCTCACACGAGCTGCGCGAACGCCTTGCCCATGTTCGCGCCGTTGTCCATCATGCGAGCGATCATGTTGCGAGTGATGACGACGAGATGCGCGGGAACCTCGACCGTCTTCATCCCATTCACGGCGGGGTTGCCGAAACAAGGGTCAAGATCGTGGTCGGGGTTGCGATAGGTGAGGTTGTCGTTCAGCGCCTCGAACTGCTCGACCTTCATCGTCAGTGTCTTCGCCGTCTGCGCCGTCTTCGTCTTCATCGTGTTCATCGTGTGCTCTCTTGGTTCGTCGTGCGCTCCATCGCGCCCCGACAAGAACCAACATACGGACAACACCCGTGGCTGTCAACGGGTATTTTGTGAATGGTGTCGCTTTTGTTCTGGGGGGTGGGGGATGATGGAACACGCGGGGCAAGTCGCGCACCACAACCCTTCTGACGTGACCCCCAGACGCCAACCGCTCTTTATAAGACAAAGCGAATAATCATCAACACTTGGCGGCTCGCCCCCTGTTGTATACATGTGAACACATGTCACCTCTCCACACTCGCATGTTATTGAGAACATGGGTTTGCCTCTCCCAGATGAAGGGACGGCTCGACGCTCCCAGGCCACAGATCCCACCCTAAGACCCACACTTGCGCCGTCTGGTCGTTCGGGTCGATCCCCTTGCTGACCACGTCGAACCCTGCGCTTGCGAGGAGCGCGCGCGCTGCGTCGTGCTCCTGCTCCCAGACGCGCAGGGACAGACCGCGTCGCCCCTGGTCGCTCATCACCATCGCGTGCGAAAGAGCTGCATGAAGGCGGTTGAGGCTCCAGACGAACGACGCGAGGTCGCGACGCGCACCCTCGAACGCCTGCGCCGAGCTGATGCAGGAGAGGTCGCGTCGCCATTCGTTGCGCGCATAGCCGCGCGCGTCGCTGTCGATCGCCGCGACCTCGCAACACCCGCGCTTCAACGCGCCAGCTCCAGCCTTGAACCTGCGCGCGGTCGCGCCCTCATCTGCGCGCGCAGCTCCAGCGTCGAGAGACGCGCCCAGGCTCGCGATCAAGTCGTTCACGCTCTGGGGCGACAGGTTGCGCAGCGGGGTGATGCGCCAACATGTCGGGGTCGAGATGCTGGCGGGGCGGATGGGTTGACAGATCATGTGTGACTCCTGCGAGGGGTTGAGTGCGCGCGGGGTGCGCGCGCAGGGTGGGGGATGATTCAGCCGATGAAGTGAGGATTGAGCGCGACCACGGCGACATCAAGTCGGGTGCCAGTTTTGCCGCGCCCGAACGCACCGCGCACCGCGACACATGCCGACCTGCATTCCCAGTGAACACCGCTCTCGCCCAGCGCGTGAAGCGCGCGAAAGTTCACCGCGCGCGCGCCCTCGACTCGCTCACCTGCGAGACGACGCAGCTCGCAACCCAGCTCGTATGCGCACAGCTCGCGACGCTCGGGGTGACGCTGACCCAGTGACTCGACCGCTGCTGCAACCTGCTCTTGATATTTCGTGCGCTTCATCTTCGACTCCTGCGAGGGGTGGGGTGCGACCTTCGCTCCCGACAAGATCCAACATACGAGC
>Ga0208134_1000113_pt1 | contig 47764 bp, 41 predicted proteins | sample VirMetDEL_Mar_31_FD_184515 | JGI IMG/M metagenome (GOLD analysis project Ga0208134, IMG submission 184515) | Aqueous microbial communities from the Delaware River and Bay under freshwater to marine salinity gradient to study organic matter... | ecosystem: Environmental > Aquatic > Marine >...
GATCTTAACTTTGGCGACAATGCCAAGAATAGAATAATCGCTGGTGTAGACAAACTGGCATCTGCCGTAAAGTCTACATTAGGCGCCTCTGGAAAGTGTGTTATTTATGAAGATGCTAGAGGCAACCCGGTCATAACAAAAGACGGTGTAACCGTTGCAGAAAGCGTAGTCTTATATGATCCGGTTGAAAACATGGGTGCAACTTTAATCAAAGAAGCAGCCCGAAATACTGTAAAAGAAGCAGGTGATGGCACAACAACCGCTACGGTGTTAGCTGAATCACTGCTAAAAACAGTAAACTCACCAAGATTTGAGCAAAATTCACTAAGAGAGCTAAAAACAGGTATAAACTCAGGCCTTGAAAAGGTTAATGACTACCTTGATACTATCAAAATTGACGTAAACGACGATATGTTGCAAAACGTAGCGGCTATTTCGTGTAATAATGATGAAAAGCTCGGTAAAATCATAGCTGAAGCATACACTACTGTTGGTAAAGACGGTGTTGTGCTCATGGAAACGTCAGAAACTGAAGAAACTTACGTTGAGGTTGTTGATGGTGTGCAATTTGACTCACCATTAACGTCACCTCACTTTGCTACGGCTACAGAGAAGCAAAAAGCAGAGCTAGACAACCCATTAATCTTAATATGCATGTCCGAAATACCTAATGTACGAAAAATACAAGGTATATTAGAGCATGTTATAAAAACTAACAGATCTTTACTAATAGTAGCTCCAGTATCACAACAGGTAAAGTCGGCACTTTTAATGAATAAAGTAAAAGGTAACATTAAAGTTAACATTATTGACCTGCCTGGCTTTGGCCCTACTAAAAAAGATTCATGTGAAGACTTAGCTGCACTAACCGGCGCTACGGTAATGAACGAAGAACTAGGTGATGATTTAGATGGTATAACATTAGATATACTAGGAGAAGCTGAGTATGCAACTACAGATATTAATAATACAGTAATAACAATATTAGAAGGAGTAGATGTTGAAGATAGGATTGACCAAGTCGCAAAACTCATTGCAGATGAAAAAAGTGGTTTCTTTAAAAAGAAGCTGGAAGAAAGATTGTCTATGCTATCAGGTTCAGTTGGTATCATCAAGGTGGGCGCTGACTCTAAAGTCGAGCTCAAAGAAAAGAAGGATAGGGTTGAAGACGCGATATACGCAACTAAAGCAGCTTTGAAAGAAGGTATAGTGCCAGGAGGTGGTATTGCCCTCTTTAATGCGGCGAAAAAAATCGAACCTACTAACGTAGGTGAAGAAGCATTGTTTTCTTCTATTGTAGCCCCAATGGCGACTATATTAGATAACGCTGGTATGCCAACTCACGTAGACTTACCAGAAGAACAAGGTCATGGATTTAACGTTGTAACCGGTGAAGTTGTTGATATGGTTAAAGAAGGTATCATCGATCCTGTGTTAGTAACTAAGACGGCTCTTAAAAATGCTGTATCTGTTGTAACTACTATTATATCCGCCGACTGTGTAATTTCAAACATACGAGTAAATGAAAGCAGTTAATCATTATTTAGTGATTGAGCCAATTAAACAAGAGCTTAAAAAAGTTGGTGGATTAATCCTTACTGACGAGGTCAATGAGGACAATAGGTATTTAAAAGCAAAAGTCATATCAACTGGTAACCTTGTAGAAGGTATTAACGAAGGTGATGTGGTTTATTATGACAAACACGCTGGACATGGGATTCAGCATAAAGATAATTTTTACGGCGTTATCAAACAAATGGACGTTGTATTAATTGATTAAACCTAAACCGCAGACTGTAGTCCATAAAACACAGACGACAAACAAATTATTTATTAATCAAAACATTTTAAAAAATGGCTTACAATGAAAATTATTTGTTCTTCAACGAAGGAACAGATGCGGCTGACGCTACTGGCGATGGTCAAATGTTTAGCTCTTCTAGTTTTTTAGGTGCAAATGTAACGGGCTCTGCTGTAGTAACTTTACATTTTGCTTCTAGAAACGGAGCAGCTACAGATGATACTGTTGCTATTACAATGGGAACATCTAACGTGAAATTATTAATGCAGGAATTAACTGCAGTATTGTCTAACCCAAGAGGTGGTTTGTTTTTTCAAACTGACTTTGCAGGAGAAGCTAAAAACTTCTTATCTGGAACAAACACTCTCGTAATAACAACGGCATCGTAAAACTATGAAAGGAGAAAATTATTTATATTTCAACGCTCACACAGCTGAACCAGCTGCTGATGACAAAGCTATGATGATACCTGCTTCTACAGTTTTAGGTATTGCTATTGGCGCTATTGCTGGAACTGTTGATGTTGATGCTATTTACTTGACTTGCGAAGGATTCGTAGGTGATGGTAATAGTAGAGGCTCAGTTGTTTTAGCTGTAAAAGAAGGTAAATTAGTAGAAGCTATGGACGATTTAGTAACTGCTATTAATGCTAATCCAGGAGATGGATTCCAAGTTATAGCTGATGTTGCTAACGACGTGTTCTGTAGCGAGCATATAACTGGATGTACAGTAGATTCTGCTGTTTAATATTAACTTATAAAAACTAAAAAAATGAACGCAAATAAAAACTTTTTAAGATTTATGGGTTACCGAGAGCAGAGCTTTACTATTGCAGGTAACTTTGTACATGACTCCGGTCATGGTGACGCAAACACTGTAAATCTAACTGACGCCGCTGACGGCTTTGGAAACATAGTAAACCCAGGAACAGCTGCTACAGACTTGATTGTTACTGTAACTGCTGATGGCGCTGAATCTAGCGCTAGAGGAACTCAATACACGATAGACGCTAATACAGGCGTTGCTTTTACAGCTGCTGCTAACGTTGCTGCTGGCGAAGTAACTAGAATACACTCTGATGATTTAGGTCTACACGCTTCAGATGGTACGTTAACTATAGCAGCTAAGTCAAGTGCTGTTGGTTATGACTTGAACGCTGGTGAAGTTGTACGAGTTATTTCTTACCTAGGAGCTGGAGATACTGACAACAAAGTTATCGGTACGCACTCTGTACTTAACGCAACTAACGCACACGCTGCTTCAACAGCATTTACAGAAAATGATGGTGTTATTTTACCTGCTGCTAATTATTTAGGAGCTGATTCTATTAGCGCTACCGCTACAAGATTTTCTTTTAAATCTTTAGCTGGTACAGCTGCTGACGATCACGTACTATTAGTACACGGTTCTGGTAAATTTAAAGCTGCATGTGAAATGATGCAAGCTGCTTTAAACTCTGATTTTAAAGGTAGCCCTATAATTATCACTGATGTTGCTAATGGGATTGTTCCTTTTTCAGGACAGTTTGATTTAGGAATTACTGCTTGTCAAATTACTTTGGCTTAGTAAGTGCGATTAACTAGTCACGATTTACGTGAATTACAAATCCTAAAGTATTACAGGCTCACTAGAAAGTGGGCTTGTAAGACTTACGGGTTAACAGATGCCGATCTTGAACTTCTAATATTTTTAGATTGTCAAAAACGGTTTACAAGACAAGAATTTATTGATGGTACTTATACCATGAGCTGGGATAAGACTCGGTGGGATAAACTAAGAAAGCTAGGCTGGATTGAAGTGTGGAGACACAGAAACAGAACGACGATTAAATACTCAATATTTAAGACATCGTTTAAATGCAGTCAATTAATAAGTAGAATATACAGGATACTATTAGGTGAAGAAGATATGCCTGTGTCAGAGAGAAGTGTATTTTACAATAACAAATCATATACAGATAAAGTATTTAACAAGGCTATAGACGATATGATAAAAGATAAAGATAGATAATGGGATTTAAACTAGGTAAAGGTAGAACACCAGTAGCGGTAAACGGGCAAATATCAAAGAAAATGAGATTTGGTCAAGAAGCTGGAGATGCTGACGTGTCTGTACCTGGAACACCTGTTATTAGAAAAACACTAGAGCCTGGTATTATGGGTGAAGCTAATATGGATGGTAGCATCTACATTAGCAATAAAATACAGCCTGGCAGTGATATAGAAAAACAAGTGATCAACCACGAAATGAGACACTCTACAGATATGAAAACTGGTAAGCTAGAGTATGGTGATGATTACGTTAAATGGAATGGTAATACTTACCCAAGACAAACTATCAACGGTAAAGATATGATAATAGTTGATGGTGTAGCTAAAGAGGCTGGAGACGGTGGATTTCCTTGGGAAAGAGAAGCAAACAACGGAAACGCGTATGGTTAATAATATATTAGGTGGTTTATTTGGCAAGGTAGTTGAAAACGCCGAAGGTATACTAGATAAAGTAATAACTACAGATAAAGAAAGAGACGCTGCTAAATTAGCATTAAAGCAAATAATGCTAGATGCAGAGCGTGAAGCTTTTGCAAAAGAAGTTGAAGATCGCAAAGATGCGCGTGATCTTTATAAAGACGATGCTATTATACAAAAGGTTTTAGCAACGTTGTTTACAGTAGCATACTTTGGTATTACATTTGTGATGTTTAATTACTTTGTTACAAAATCAATAGAGCTAGGCGAATTTGAAATTAGCTTTATATCAACAATCTTTGGCGCTATGAGTGCTAAGGTAAATACAATAATAGACTTCTTCTTCGGTGGAAGCTCAAAGAAAAACGAACAAATAAAAGAAAAATAAAATGATTTCAAAAAATTATAAAACTAACGAAATAAAGCCTGACATAACACTTGGTAATTTAGTGTTTACTGCTGGCGACTTAATGTTTGATTGGGTACCATTTGAGATTCCTTTAGGATCTGCAGAGCTAAAAGATGTTTCAGGTCATATAATGGGAACTGATACTGCTGAACAAGCCGGAGAGCTATTTAGTTTAGTATTTGCTAAATCCATAAACGGCGTTGCGCCAACTAGCTTAGGAACAGTAAATTCTGCTATAGCTGCTGCTAATTCAATGTTATGTAGAAACAATATAATAGGCTATTACAGTATAGACTTTGGAGAGCAAGCTGATGCTGTTTTAGACTCTATGGTTTCTTACAACGTTTTTGGAAGTAACAGCTCTACGAATACCAGTCCTAATTTTCAAGGTTTAGTTTTAGAAGGTGATCCTGCTGGAGCTACTAGAGCTGGATACCAAACTATATATGTAGCTGGTATAGCTGAAGCTGCATTTAACTTTGGAACAGGCGTATTGATAGCAGGTACTCACTCTGCTGATGACTTAACTATAGTCGTAGATGGCAACGATGCTGATGATGTGTTTACTATTGGAGATGTTATATACGCTGCAAACGCTACTAATGGAGCGAGCGCTACTGCTGACATGACTATAACTGCTGTGGCTGAAGAATTAATAACCGTTTCATCCGCTCCGGCTATAACTGACGACTTTGAAGTTGTACCTAAAAATCCATTATCTCTAAGATTTGGCTTTGAATATTAAAACTAACAATTAACTTAAATTAAATTAAATTATGGCAAAAAGAAAGACGGCAAAGGTTAAAGACCTTAGGCCAAGTAAAATCAATGATGAGCAGTTAACAAAGCTGCAAGGTATTGTATCTGCAATAAATGAAAGCAACGCAAATCTAGGTAGACTAGAAGTTCAAAAGCATCAAATTTTACATCAGCACGAACAGCTGCAAGGAGCTATCAAAGAGCTTCAGCAAGCTCTCGAAGATGAATATGGCACTTGTAATATCGCTATTCAAGATGGCACTATAAAATACGAAGAAGATGAGCAAGCTGATTCGTAAAATCACAATAGGGAAAGACTACAAAATTGACTCCATGCACTATTCTGTTAATCAGGAAGTGTATGGTGGTCATACTATTTGTGATATAATAGAAGAAGACGACAAATACTCTATATACATTAGAAAAGGAAAAGACGTATTGCCTTGGAAAGACTTCAATAAAAACATGGCCGTATCTGTTGAGTATAACTTAGAATATTAGTGAAAGCACCATTTGATTTTGTTATTGAGCCTAAAGGCGAAAGATACAACAATTCTAAAAAAGTTGGAGATAAAGATCTTATTTTAAATACTGAGATATTTAATCATCAATACGTAAACAGGAGTGCTATTGTTAACGCTGTGCCCACTGCTTTTGAAACTAAAATAAAAGTAGGCGATGAGGTTATAGTACATCACAACGTGTTTAGAAGGTGGCACGACCAACAAGGTAATGAAAAAAATAGCAGAAGTTATTTTGATGAAAATACTTATCTAGTTAAAGAAGATCAAATATTTCTTTATAAATCAAAAGATAAGTGGAAAGCTTGCAATGGGTATTGTTTTGTTCAGCCGATTAAGCAAAGAAACAAATTATCAGAAGATGTTGAAGAGCAGTGTATTGGTATTGTTAAATATACCGATGGCAAAAACACAATAGGCGAGCTTGTAGGTTTTACACCTTTCTCTACGTACGAGTTTGTTGTTGACGGCGTCAAGCTTTATAGAGTTTTAAATAAGTTTATTACAATTAAATATGAATATCAAGGAGACGAAAAAGAGTATAATCCAAGCTGGGCATAGAGCAGTTGAAGAGCTTATTAAAGTAGCTAAAGAAGCTATTGTTGATAGTGGTGATGATATTACAGCTGATAGACTTAAAAACGCAGCTGCTACAAAGAAGTTAGCTATATTCGATGCTTTTGAAATACTTAATCGCATCCAAGAAGAAGAAGCTATGCTCAGCGGTAAAGAGCCAGAAAAAAAGGAAGAGCGAATATTTAAGGGATTTGCTGAAGGAAGATCTAAATGAGCTACAAGCAAACGCTATATAAAATAATAGAGCCTGTAAAAAGAACTACTATTAGCCGAATGAATAAAGGCAACAAGTGGAAGTACGGCTACGATAAAGATCACGATATTGTAGTTATATCTAAAACAGGTAAAATAGGAGATATATACGAAATACAAGGTTTAAAAATAGCTCTACCTAAAGCTCCAAAAACAGTGCACGCTAATGAAGATAACAAATGGCGTCAAATAGAAAAGCCAAAAGTTCTTGAAAAAATAAAAACTATATTTGATTGGCGAGCTTATCCTGAAGAGCAAAAAGAACAATGGTACGATTATATAGATGAAGAATTCAAAAGACGTGACGAGGGTTTCTGGTTTCAAAATGCTAGTATTCCAACTTATATTACAGGAACTCACTACATGTACCTCCAATGGTCTAAAATAGATGTAGGCGCTCCAGACTTTCGTGAGGCTAATAGATTATTTTTTATATTTTGGGAAGCTTGTAAAGCTGACAAAAGATGTTACGGTATGTGTTATCTTAAAAACAGACGTTCTGGCTTTTCTTTCATGAGCTCTGCTGAAACCGTTAACTTAGCTACAATATCGAGTGATAGTAGATATGGAATACTATCTAAAAGTGGTGGTGATGCTAAAAAGATGTTTACTGACAAGGTTGTACCTATATCTATAAACTATCCTTTTTTCTTCAAACCTATTCAAGATGGTATGGACAGACCTAAGTCTGAACTAGCGTATCGTGTGCCAGCGAGCAAGTTTACTCGTAAAAAAATAGAGGTAAATGAAAAGCTAGAAGAGATAAAGGGACTTGACACAACGATTGATTGGAAGAATACAGGTGATAACAGCTATGATGGTGAAAAATTAGCGCTGTTAGTACACGATGAAAGCGGTAAGTGGGAAAGACCTGACAACATACTTAACAACTGGCGAGTTACAAAAACTTGTCTTAGATTAGGTGCTAGGGTTGTAGGTAAATGCATGATGGGCTCAACGTCTAACGCGCTAGACAAAGGAGGAGATAACTTTAAAAAATTGTACAATGATTCAGATGTCACTTCTAGAAACCGCAATGGACAAACAAAGTCTGGTTTATATTCTTTGTTTATCCCAATGGAATGGAACTATGAAGGATTTATTGATGAGTTTGGACAACCAGTATTTAATAACCCAGATCATGATGTACACGGACCCGATGGTGAATTAATAGACATAGGTATTATTGATCACTGGAATAATGAGGCTGATGGTTTAAAAGGAGATCAAGATGGTTTAAATGAGTTTTACCGTCAATTTCCAAGAACTACAGAGCATGCTTTTAGAGATGAAGCAAAAAATAGCTTGTTTAACTTAATAAAGATATACGAGCAAATAGATTATAATGAAGGTGTTGGTAGTGATTCAACGGTAACAACAGGTAGCTTCCAGTGGGAGAACGGGATAAAAGACAGTAAAGTTATATTTTATCCAGATCCTAGCGGAAGATTTAAAATAAGCTGGGTACCACCGTCAAACCTTCAAAACAAATTTATAACTAAAAATGGAGTTAAATATCCTGGCAACGAACATATGGGTGCTTTTGGCTGCGATAGTTATGATATTAGCGGTACTGTTGATGGTAGAGGATCCAACGGATCTCTTCATGGACTAACAAAGTTTTCAATGGAAGACGCTCCGCCAAACCATATGTTCTTAGAATATATTGCAAGACCACAAACCGCTGAAATATTTTTTGAAGATATATTAATGGCTTGCGTATTTTACGGTATGCCAATACTAGCAGAGAATAACAAACCAAGACTTTTATATCACTTCAAAAGAAGAGGCTATAGAGGTTTTAGTATGAATAGACCAGATAAAGTTTGGAATAAGCTTTCTGTTACTGAAAAAGAAATAGGTGGAATACCAAACTCTAGTGAAGATATAAAGCAAGCTCATGCAGCTGCTGTAGAAATGTATATCAACGATCACGTTGGCCACAAAGGCGATGGGGTTTACGGTAACATTTACTTTAACGAAACATTAAACGACTGGGCTAGGTTTGACATAAACAAAAGAACAAAGTTTGATGCAACAATAAGTTCTGGTTTAGCTATAATGGCTTGTAACAGACACTTGTATAGACCACACGCTGAATATAAAAAGCAACCATTAAATGTAAGTATTTCTAGATATAGTAATACTGGTAACACATCAAGAATAATAAAATAAAAATATGGCAGAGTCTGTTGTAAAGAGTTATTTTCCAAGTCAAGTAGTTAGCGATGCTGAAAAGTTAAGTTATGACTACGGGTTAAAAGTTGCGAAAGCAATAGAAACAGAGTGGTTCCATAATGATAGAAATCACAATAGGTATCAAAACAACCTTAATGACTTTCACAAGTTAAGACTGTATGCTAGAGGAGAGCAATCAGTTCAAAAATATAAAGACGAGTTATCAATAAATGGAGACTTATCTTATTTAAACTTAGACTGGACACCTGTTCCAATAATCCCTAAGTTTGTTGATATTGTAGTTAACGGTATAGCTGATAGAGCTTTTGAAATAAAAGCTTACTCACAAGACGAGTATGGAGTTTCTAAGAGAACAGAATACATGCAGAGTATTCTTGATGATATGGCTGCTAAAGAAATGAATGACTTCGTGGCGGACGAGTTTGGAATCAACTTGTATCAAAACGATCCTGAAACTCTACCTGAAAATAATGAAGAGCTAGAGCTGCACATGCAGTTAAACTACAAGCAAGCCGTAGAAATAGCTGAAGAGCAAGCTTTAAACGTTTTGCTTGAAGGTAATAATTACGACTTAATAAAGAAAAGGCTATACTACGACTTAACAGTATTAGGTATTGGCGCTGTTAAAACTGATTTCACTACGTCTGAAGGCGTTACTATAGACTACGTTGATCCAGCTGACCTTGTTTATTCCTACACTGAGTCACCATATTTCGATGACATATACTATGTTGGAGAGGTTAAGACGATACCTATTAACGAGCTTGCTAAGCAGTTTCCTTACCTAACGCAAGAAGACTTAGAAGAAATACAACAGTCTGGCTATGCTCAAACAAACTCTTATCAAAGCGGGCCTAGATACGAAGAGTCTGACAACAATAAAGTTCAAGTTTTATATTTTAATTATAAAACACATATGAACGAGGTTTACAAAGTAAAAGAAACTGGAAGTGGAGCTGACAAGCTTATAGAAAAAGATGATAGCTTTAATCCACCTGAAGGCGTTGAAGGTAATTTCTCAAAGCTTGAAAGGGCTATTGAAACATTGTATGAAGGAGCTTTGATACTTGGCACTAACAAGTTGCTAAAGTGGGAGATGTCTGACAACATGATGAGATCTAAGAGTAATTTTACAAAAGTTAAAATGAACTACAGCATCGTTGCGCCTCGCATGTATAAAGGTCGCATAGAATCTTTAGTTAAGCGTATAACTGGTTTTGCTGATATGATTCAGCTTACTCATTTAAAATTACAACAAGTAATGTCGCGAATGGTTCCAGACGGCGTTTATTTAGATGCCGATGGTTTAGCAGAAGTTGATTTAGGTAACGGCACAAACTACAATCCACAAGAAGCTTTAAACATGTTCTTCCAAACAGGTTCTGTTATTGGTAGATCATTTACAAGTGAAGGCGATATGAATCCTGGTAAAGTACCTATTCAAGAAATAACATCTGGATCAGGAGGCAACAAGATAAATGCTTTAATAGGTAATTACAACTATTACCTACAGATGATACGTGATGTAACCGGGCTTAACGAAGCGCGTGATGGTAGTACGCCTGATGAAAGGGCTTTAGTTGGTATTCAAAAAATGGCCGCTGCAAACAGCAATACAGCTACGCGACATATATTAGATTCAGGTTTATTTTTAACAGCTGAAACAGCGGAAAAGCTTTCGCTTCGTATATCTGACATTATAGAATATTCTCCTACAAAAGAAGCTTTTATACAAAGCATAGGTGTACACAATGTTGCTACGCTAAAAGAAATGTCTGAACTTCATTTGTATGACTTTGGTATATTTTTAGATTTAGCTCCAGACGAAGAACAAAAAGCTTTATTAGAAAATAACATACAACAAGCGTTAGCTCAGAAAACTATAGATATAGAAGACGCTATAGATCTTAGAGATATATCTAATATTAAAGTAGCTAATCAACTGCTAAAACTTAGAAGAAATAAAAAACAACAACAAGATCAACAAGCGCAACAGCAGAATATACAAGCTCAAGCTCAAGCTAATGTTCAACAGCAGCAAGCTGCCGCTCAACTAGAAATTCAAAAACAACAAGCTTTAAAGCAGGCTGAGGCTCAATTATTGCAAATGCAGTCTCAATTAGATGCTGGTAAAATGCAAGCTGAAACACAAATGAAAGCACAATTAGCTGCTCAGAAGTTTCAGTACGACATGCAACTAAAATCTTTAGAGTCTAGCGTGCTAAAAGATAGAGAAAAAACCAAAGAAGACAGAAAAGACGAAAGAACTAAAATACAAGCCACTCAACAGTCAGAAATGATTGATCAAAGAAAATCAGGTAAACCACCTAAAAACTTTGAGCAAACGAGTAATGATATACTTGAAGGTGGATTTGATTTAGGACCTATTGATCTTAACAGATAACACTAACTTATATTTTATATTATGGAAGAAAATGAAAACGTAGTTGAAGAAACTACACAAGAACAAGCTGTAGAAACAGTTGATGAAAGTAAGTTTGAAAGCGCTGGCGATGACAGTGTAATCAAAATAGATTTAGACAAACCAATTGAAGATGAAAAACCAGAAGAAACAACAGAAGCTGCAGATGGCCCAGCTGACGACACAGGAGTGGTTGGAAGCGATGAAAGTGCCGACGCCACACCGGAACAAGAAGAAGTACAGCCGGAAGCCGAAGCACAAGACACAGTACTAGAAGAAGTAACTGAAGAAGAGGTAAAAGAAGAAGTTGAGCAGGTTACAGAAGAAGTAGAAGAAGCTATAGCTGAAGCTAAAGAGACTGGAAAACCATTACCAGAAAACGTTCAAAAGTTAGTTGACTTTATGAACGATACGGGTGGTGATATAGAAGACTATGTCAAGTTAAACAAAGATTATTCAAGTCTAGACAACTTAAGTCTTTTAAAAGAATACTATAAGCAAACTAAACCTCATCTAGACTTAGAAGAAATAAACTTCATGATGGAAGATCAATTTGCATTTGATGAAGAACTAGACGAGGAAAGAGATATAAAAAGAAAGAAATTAGCTTTGAAGGAGCAAGTTGCTCAAGCAAAGAACCACTTGGAAAGTGTAAAATCCAAATACTATGAAGACATCAAGTATGGCTCTAAGTTGACACAAGATCAGCAAAAAGCCGTTGATTTCTTTAATAGATATAACAAGGAGTCGGAAGACAACAGGAAAGTAGCTGAAAAACAGCAAAGAACGTTTTTAAACAAGACTAGTCAATTATTCAACAAAGACTTCAAAGGTTTTGAATACAATGTTGGAGATAAAAAGTACAGGTTTAATGTTAAGAACGCTGACGCTGTTAAAGATACTCAAAGCGATATTAATAACTTCATAGGAAAGTTTCTTAATGAAAGTAATGAAATACAAGATGCTAAGGGTTATCACAAAGGTTTATTCACAGCTATGAACGCTGACGCTGTAGCGCAGCACTTTTATGAGCAAGGTAAAGCAGACGCTTTAAAACAAAGTGTAGCTAAATCTAAAAACGTTAACATGAACCCACGTCAACAATTCGGCGGAGTTCCTAATAACAGCGGTATGAAAGTTAAAGTGCTAGGTGATAATTCTTCTGATTTTAAGTTTAAAATTAAAAACAGAAAATAATTTATTAACCCATTTAAAACTATAAAAAAATGGCAATTACTCCAGGTACTAATTTGAATAGCGTGCCTGCTTCGTTGAAGCAAACGTTATCTACAAATTACTTAGACCTTTCTTCTGCGGATAACGCAGGTTGGGGTCAACAATACGTTCCAGATTTAATGGAAAAAGAGGCTGAGGTTTTCGGCCCAAGAACAATTTCAGGTTTTTTAGCACAGGTAAGTGCTGAAGAAGCTATGACGGCTGATCAAGTTGTATGGTCTGAACAAGGACGTCTACACTTATCTTACAAAGCTCACGCTTTTGCTGAGAACAAAGTTAGATTAACATTTGATATTGATGAAGCGGCAGGTGCTACTTCTGGTATACTAGCTGTACACGGTGTTAGATTAAATGACACTGTACTTGTATCAAACGCTAACGGGGTGTTTAAGTGTTTAGTTACTTCTATAGATAACGACGACGAGTTAACACTAGCTGCTTACGATGGTGTCGCTTTTGATGCTTTAGCTGGCGAAAAAGCAACTACTGTATTAGTTTACGGTTCTGAGTACGCTAAAGGTGTTGGTTACAACGCTGCTGGTGCTGCTGCTAACGTAGAGTCTAGAGGCGCTAACGAGCCAGACTTTAAAACTTTTACTAACAAGCCTATTATCATGAAAGACTTTTACGAAGTATCTGGATCAGATTCTTCTCGTATTGGTTGGGTAGAGGTTTCTACTGAAGGTGGACAAGGCGGATACTTATGGTATCTAAAAGCTGAGTCTGATACAAGAGCTCGTTTTACTGATTATGTAGAAATGTCTATGTTAGAATCTGTAAGAGGTTCTGGTAGTAACGGTGTTGATACATTCTTAGGTCAAGCTGGCAACGATACTGCTGTAGGTACTCAAGGTTTATTTGATGCTATCGAAGACAGAGGTAACGTAACTTCAGGTATTACTGGTGTTAACGCTGCTACTGACTTAGCTGAATTTGATGCTATCTTAGCTGAATTCGACAAGCAAGGTGCTATTGAAGAAAACATGATGTTTGTAAATAGAGCTACGTCTCTAGCTATGGACGATATGTTAGCTTCTATGAATTCTTACGGTGCAGGTGGTACATCTTACGGTGTATTCAACAACTCTGAAGATATGGCATTGAACTTAGGCTTCTCTGGTTTCCGTAGAGGATCTTACGACTTCTATAAGTCTGACTTCCGTTACTTAAACGATTTGTCTACACGTGGTGGTATTAACGCCGCTGCTGGTTCTAACGCTATTCGCGGAGTCATTATTCCTGCTGGTTCTTCATCTGTTTATGATCAAACTGTTGGTGCTTCTATCAAGCGTCCGTTCTTACACGTACGTTACAGAGCTTCTCAAACTGATGATCGTAGAATGAAGACTTGGACTACTGGTTCAGTTGGAGCTGCTACATCTTCTCTAGATGCAATGAATTTACATTTCTTAACTGAAAGATGTTTGATCACTCAAGGTGCGAACAACTTTATGTTAATGAAGTAAATCACTTTAAGCTACCCTGCCTTCGGGTGGGGTAGTTTTTTTTATTAATTTTTATTATATTATATCATGGCAAAAAAAGAAACAAAAAAGGTTGATGTAGCTCCTGAAGTAAAAGCTACAAACGAAATGGCTGAGGTTAAAGTAAAAGCTAAACCTGAGCCTAAAAAACCAACTTGGGAAATAAAAGATAGGGTTTACAACTTAAAAAGTAACAAAAAGCCATTGTCTAGAATGATCAAGTCTGCGGGCATATATTATTTTGATGAAGAAAAAGGTTACGAAAGAGAGTTGAAGTATTGTCAAAATCAAAGAACACCTTTCGTTGATGAAATGACCGGTGATCAAAGACTAGAGCATATTGTTTTTAGAAACGGTAGCCTTTACGTTGAGAAGTCAAAAACTACTTTGCAAAAGCTTTTATCTTTATATCACCCAGACAAAGACAAGCTATACGATGAGTATGAGCCTGTAAAAGAAGCTGCTAGTGAAATAGAAATACTAGAAATGGAAGCAGACGCAATATTAATGGCTAGACAAATAGATATTGATATGGCTGAAGCTATAATGAGAGTAGAGAAAGGATCAGAGGTATCTAACATGAGTTCTAAGGAGCTTAAAAGAGACTTGCTATTATTTGCTCGAAACAATCCTGCTTTGTTCTTAGAGTTAGCGGCTGATGATAACGTACAGCTCAGAAACTTTGGTATTAAAGCTGTAGAAGAAGGTATTATTAAACTATCTGCCGATCAACGTAATTTTATATGGGGATCTAACGACAGAAAAATAATGACTGTACCATTTGATGAACACCCATACACCGCTCTTGCACATTGGTTTAAAACTGATGAAGGTATGGAGATATATTCAAATATTGAAAAGCGTTTAAACGCGTAACCATATATAGTAGAGCAGCCACTCTTCTATAGGGTGGTTGCTTAACTATAAAATAAAACATAATGGCGGGACAACTTGCAAATATAAACACAGTATATCAAACAGTTTTAGCGTTAGCTAATAAAGAGCAAAGAGGATATATAACGCCTCAAGAATTTAACTTGTTCGCCAAACAAGCTCAGATGGAAATATTTGAGCAATATTTTTTTGATTTAGATCAATTTAGAAGAGGTATAAAAGGAGCTGAATCTGATTTTACTCCTAATATTCAAACAGCAGTAGAGCAAAAACTTTCTAAATTTTTAACTTCAGATCCAGCTGGAGAAGTTGCTCCTGGAGCCTTTAGTATTCCAACAAACTGCTACAAACTATCAACAGTATCTGTTACTAAGTCTGACCAAAACTACGGTTGTGTAGCAGACATGCTGGATCACGATGAAGCTATTAAAATTTTAAATAGTGGATATTTAACCAGACCTACTTCTAATAGACCTATATGCTACATAAAAGGCTACGAGTCCAGCCACTTATTATATGTAGCGCCATATGATCCAAGCACATCTACAGGAGTAGTTTTATCGTACTTTGTGGCTCCAAAAGATCCTAACTGGACATACATAGTAGTTAACGAAAAAGCCATATTCGCTAACAATAATAATTCTCTTCAAAACTTTCAACTTGATAAATCTGAAGAGCGAAATTTAATATTGAAAATACTTCAACTAGCCGGTATAGCTATTAAAGAATTTTCTTTAGCACAAGCCGCTGCTCAAGCCGACAATAATGTTGTAATGCAACAAAAAAGATAAATAGATGGGTTATATAAACGATACAGATTACAATTACTATGAAGGTAGCGACTTAGGTGGTTATCAGTTTGTTTCCATAGACGATATTGTTAGTCAATTTATGGTTGCTTATGTTGGTGAAGAAAAATTAATATCAAAAGTAAATAGAACAGATGTTCAGTTTCATGCTTATAGAGCTTTAGCAGAACTTTCTTTTGATACGTTTAGATCTTTTAAAGCCCAGCAAATAGACGTGCCACCTAGTTTAACAATGAGACTTCCAAAAGACTATGTTAACTATACCAAAGTGAGTTGGGTAGACACAGCTGGTATTAAGCATCCTTTATATCCTACTAGGCATACTTCAAACCCTTATCAAATAGCACAAGAGTCTGACGGAGATTATGCTTACGATACAGCTATAGATTCTTTTGTTCTTTCAAAAACTAATGGTTGGGTTGTTAATGGCTTCAAGTCTGGTGGTCGAAATGCTGCTACGCATATATTTGCTAATACAGACGAAGTAGTTGTTAAACAACATTTTATTGGAAGATTTAAGTTAGGATCTTATGTAACATATTGCTATAAAGCTATAGATGTTTCTGAATATAGAGGGGCTTCATTAACGGCAACAGCGGTTTCAGCCGCAGCTTCTACTTTAGTTTTAGATGGAAGTGAAAGTGAGCCTGTAAACGCCACTAGGTTAGCTAACGCCGGTACTTACGCTCAACCTGCCACTACGGTCAGAGTTGGGTTAAGCTCTAGCCCTCCAGACACTCCAGACGCTAGTGGACTTGTTAATCTTAGAGAAGTACCAGCGCCTGGTCAGCCGAGCGCCCAACACAGAGATCCAAACTATTTTGACTTAGGATATATAGAGTGGACAGCTGGCGAAACTGGACAAAAAGTTTTAGGTGAAGATGAAGAGTTAAATTTCGGTAATTTAGAGCAAGCCTACCTAGTCATAGTTTGTATTGCTCCATACGAATTAAGTCAAAGCGATATTGGAGGTGTTTCTTCTGTAAGTACGAATAACTTTGTTCAGTCTACTATTTCTGGCATATCTTTAGAATCTATAGTTCCTTCAGCTAATATAAGCTCTACTAACGAGCAAGAATCATCTACATTTACTAGCTTTAAGTCTATGACACCTAGTGAAAACGAAAACGATGATTACAAGAACGATGATTATCAAAGGGTACCAGATGAAAGATATGGTTTAGATCCAGCCCATGCGCAGACTAACGGTTCTTTTTATGTTGATCAAAGATTAGGTAAAATAAACTTTAGCTCTAATATTTCTGGAAAAACTGTAATATTAGATTACATAAGCGATAGTCTTGGCACTGATGGAGAGATGCAAGTTCATAAGTTTGCAGAAGACGCTATGTATAAATGGATTTCTTATGGCGTATTGTCTTCTAAAGCTAACATACCAGAATACGTAGTAAGGAGAGCAAAAAAAGAAAAGTTTGCCGCTACTAGGCAGGCTAAGCTAAGGCTTTCTAATATTAAGCTTGAAGAGATTACCCAAACACTTAGAGGAAAGTCTAAGCAAATAAAACACTAGTAAATGGCTGAAATTAAAAACACGTTTCTAAAAGGTAAAATGAATAAAGACCTTGACGAAAGATTAGTGCCTCAAGGTGAGTACAGAGACGCTATGAACGTTGAGGTTTCTACTTCTGAAGGATCTAACGTTGGAACAGTTCAAAATATATTAGGAAATATACAGCTGCAGCAACCTGGACTTATAAATGAAGGCGCTTCATGTATAGGCTCTGTGTCAGACGAAAAAAACAACAGGCTATATTGGTTTGTTACTAGCGAAAACGTAGATGTAATATTAGAGTGGGACGATCTTGAACAAAAATCCTCCTTGGTGTTTGTTGATCCAAACAAAAAAAATTCAAACGCAACACTTAAATTTCCTAACACGCATATAACTGGGATTAATATTTTAGATGATTTTTTACTTTGGACAGACGGTTTTAACGAGCCAAAGAAAATAAATATAAAAGATAGTAAGCTAGGCACAGATCAAATTCAAACGCCAACTCTTAAACACACAGAGTTAATTGTTAATGGTTTTACAGTAAAGTCAGGCTATGTCAACGAAGATGGTGTAGAAGAAAATCAAATTGTCACTGAACAATATATTACGGTGATAAAAAAAAGACCTCAACTTCCACCTACCGTAAAAATAAACACTAACAAAAATAAGTCAGAGAAAGGTATATTTGAAAAAGTTCTACCTAGATTTTGTTACCGATACAAATACAAAGACGGCGAGTATTCTGCCTACGGCCCTTTTACTAACGTAGTATTTAGTGCAGAGCATCAAGACACGATAAACTCTACCAACTTTTACTCAATTGAAGAGAATAGAAATGCATCAATGGCTAACTCTATAGAGTCTGTAGAGTTGTTAGATTTTGTTCCATCAGACATGCCAAAAGATGTTATTCAAATTGATTTATTATACAAAAGTGAAAACTCAAACGTAGTTTATTCTGTAGCAAACGTAAAGCGTCAGGATAAAGAGTTTGATTTACCAGGCTCAGCTCAAAATGTAGAAGAAATATATTTTGGAAACTTTTTAAGTGAAACTAATAAAGGTAGGTATTTGATAACTACCGAAAATATATATGCTGCTCTACCAGAAAATCAATTACTTAGATCTTGGGACAATGTACCTAAATCTGCTAAAGCTCAAGAGGTATCTGGTAGTAGAGTTGTATATGCAAACTACAAGCAAGGCTACGACTTAAAGCAAAGTGTTATATTGAACTCTAGCTATGAAAAAAGAAACACTAGGCAAAATGATTTACAGTTAGGTGGAGTTGAAACAGTAAAGTCATTAAGAGATTACCAGCTAGGAGTGGTATGGGGAGATGAGCAGGGAAGAGAAACGCCTGTTTTTTCTTCAAGTAATAGCTCTGTTAAAGTACCTTGGTTAAACGAGAGATATTCAACCCCTAACTATTATCTACCGCTATGTATTACTGGCGCTCTAGAAACTCAAGCTCCAGACTGGGCTTCGTACTTTAAGTTTTATATAAAAGAAACTTCAGGTGAATACTACAATTTGTTAATGGACAAGCTGTATATACCTAGTCAAAGCACTGATTTTGATAATAAAGAGGATCATGTTTGGCTATCATTTCCTTCTTCAGAAATAAATAAAATAACAGAGCAAGATTATCTAATACTAAAAAGAGTATCATCATCTACAATAAATCCTGTAGAAGAAAAAAGCAGGTACAAGGTTATTGACATATCTACAGAAGCACCTGACTCTATAGCCTACAATTACTTTTCTATAGGTGAAGCTTCTAATGTAGATAGTGCAACAAATGATATTTTAGCAAATACAGATGCGGATGCTGCGATATTTCCAAATGCAGATAGAAGAATAGATAAAGAAACAGATGTTATTGAGATAGATAGATCTAACACTTTAGAGGTAGGCATACCTTTACTTAGAGCTATAGGTGATGCAGATGGAAACAGCGGAGTTGACAATAGTTCTGATGTTGACGAATTGTACGTGGCTTGGAAGCAAGTTTCTTCAGGCGTAACTACGCACTCTAAAAGATATAAAGTTATTTCCAACGAGTTTGTAGGAACTTCTTATAAAATGAAGCTTTCTGAAAAAATAACAGAAGATGATGCTCTTCTAGCCGCCAACGATGCTAGTTCTTTAAATCAAGATTTGGTTTTTAGTATATTTAGAAAACAGCTAAGAGACGGTGAAAACTTTTCAGGTAAGTTTTTTGTAAAGATAAAGTCCGATGATATTATTAAAAATAAAATATTAAACTTAAATAATAATATATCTTCAAATAAGTTTATATCTTCATCTAGAGAAACGTTTTGGTTTTATGATACTAGAGCCGGCGGATCAGGAGAGACAGAATCTATATTAAACGCTCCGGCTTTAGGATCTCTACCTAATGTTATATCAAACAACGCAACAGAAAATATAGTCGATGGAGTTTCTAATACTTCCACAGAGTGGGATAACATACTGATAAACAAAGATAAAGCCTTTTTTATCGACAACATGTTTATGACCGCGGCTAACGTTTGCTCCAACAGCTACGCTAAAGAGGCTGGTCAAGGCGTAATTGCTAACCCAATGCAGTACGGCGAGGTAGAATGGAAATCTAACTTCAACACTGACGAAGATGAATACCCTTGGTCTTTAAACGCAGAAACTACGTGGTCGCAGTCTGATGCTTCTACTGTAGACTGGAGCTCTACAGTTCAAAACTTTATACCTGGTGTAATTACATCAAACGCTGATCACATAGACGAAGGAAAATACGTTTGGAAAAAGTCGATATTTGATTCTCAAGAAAATACTAAAACATACGGAGAAGAAGCTGGTGGGTTTTTTATGCACGTATCGTTTTTAGCTCCTGGCAAGAACTTACACGACGGATCTTTTGACGGAGCTGCTAACTTAGATAACGTAGAAGTATTTGGCGAAAACAGTCTAGCTGGCCTTTTAAAAGGAATATGGGGTGGTGGAGCCTTTACAGATGAGTTTGGAGGTAGTTTAGGTCTAGACGACGAAGGTAACGACGTTAAATTTGTTGAGCTTGAAGGAAACTATCTAGAAGAAAATCCTCTTGGAGATGCACCAGGACCTGGTGTAGGTAAAGGGTACGACTTAGAATATAGAGAGCATCACGAAAGACAGTGGGACCCAACGTTTGCTCCATCAAAACTTGAAGTTGGTATTGACGCAGCTTCTCAGGTTGATAAAGATTTAGAAGATTTTGTAAAAAATCTAGCCATTGGCAAAAAGTTTAAATTTCAAAACGACACCACAGAGCAGCTATATACTATATTAGATGTTTCTATAAAACACGTTTATAATCACACTCCTTGGAGATCTAAACTTGTTTACACTAATACTGATGAAATTGCTAGGGGCGGCGATAGTGTTGAAGAAGCTGCTGTTGCTTGGGCTAAAGCTAAACTAACAAACACACTCGCTGGTGAAGATACAGCGTTAGTAAATAAAATAGTAGATTTTGGTAAAGCTAGTAATAGAAGAACCGTATATATATTAAGGCTAGATAAAGATCCAGTTGACGCAAGTGAAAGCCCTGTAGCTGGTTCAGCGACAGATATAAACTTTAGTTTGTCACAAAAAATGCAGTTTGTAGATTCTGACGCTCAAGTTAATTCTGGTTTAATAAAAGACGTTGAAGCTGTTTTTGAAACAGAGCCAAAAGAAGCTTTAGATCTAAACATATTCTACGAGGCTAGTCAGGCTATACCTACTTACTTAAATTTAGAAAATGCTAATCAATTTGCGCCTATAGGATGTAGAGTTGAATTTGTAGATTTGCCAGACGCTAGAGTTGGAGAAAACAATATATCTGAAACAATACACGTTGCTGAGTGGAAACACACTGATAGCGGTGAATTAGCATTTGTTTGCCAGCAAGAAAACGGTGCTGGGCCAAACGCTAGAGGTTTTAATAAAAAAAGAGCTGATGGCGTAGAAATAGACTATGTAGATGCTAGAGTTAGATTTTATAGACCTGATGGTAGCTTTACAACATGTAGACTAGGGCCAATGCAAGCTGCCGGACAAGGCGCAAGTGGTCTTAGAAGACTGTTTATAGTTAATAGAGTTGTAGACGTAACTCAAGAAACAGGTTTAGGTTGGTTTAACTGTTTTACTTTTGGAGATGGCGTAGAGTCTAATAGAATTGAAGATGACTTTAACGCTAGTTTTATTAAAAATGGCGCTAGAGCTTCTACTACTTTAGACGAGCCTTACTCGGAAGAGCACCGCAAGTACGGTTTAATATATTCTGGTTTATATAACGCTAGCTCTGGTTTAAATAACTTAAATCAATTTATACAAGCTGAAAAAATAACAAAAGACTTAAACCCTACGTACGGTAGTATACAAAAGCTTTTTTCAAGAAGAGCTGACTTAATAGCTTTCTGTGAAGATAGAGTAATAAAAATACTAGCTAACAAAGACGCAGTGTTTAACGCTGACGGTAATCCTCAGCTTGTGGCTACAACTAACGTTCTTGGACAGGCTACGCCTTTTGTTGGAGACTACGGCATATCTACTAATCCAGAGTCTTTTTCTGCAGAATCATACAGGGCTTATTTTACAGACAAACAGAGAGGCGCTGTGCTTAGATTATCTATGGACGGGCTAACTCCAATATCAGACGCTGGTATGCACGACTTTTTTAGAGACGAGCTTCCAAAAGCAGGTGTAGTGCTAGGTACTTACGACGAATACAAAAGACAATACAACGTAACGTTTAAAGATTTCGTCTATAACAATATAATTAAAAACTCTTATCTTGCCGAAGGTGAAGAGCTTAACATATCTAACGATGTTACAGAAATAATAAGAAATCCATTGTTAGATTCTGGTATTAACTATGTTGCTTCAGATATTAACACAATATATCAAGACGCTGTAGATTCAGGGACAGAACTACTGTTAAACACAGGTATTGATGCTGGCGTTATTATAACTTATTTTCCAGGAATAGCAGCTGGAGACATCACGGCTTATCAAGCTCAAACAATTGATCAACCAGCTGTATACGAAGATACTACTGTTCCGAATTACGGACCTATAGTTACTACTATAAACGCGGGTGGTACTCAGCAATATCAGACTAATCAAGGTGAACTAGTGACAACTCAAGATTTTGTTGCAGGTGTTTTTCCTGTATATGATGGTTTTAGAAACTTGTTTAGAAGAGAAGAGTTTTCTGTTAATTTAGATACTGAAGGAATTACAAGCTCAAGCGCAACTGCCACTGTACACGCTCCTTTTTATGTAAACCTTACAAATGCAGACAATCTAGCCACTTCAAGTAGCTCTAACGATGGTCAGTCACGAGGAGGACCTAGTCCAGGAGGATTTGCGCTAAACAATGAAGATTCGATACAAATTCCCAGTACGCCTGTTGATGAATTCTTTTCTAATCAAGTTCAAAGCGCTGTTCGAGCGCAATATCCAGACGCTACAGACTGGACTATATTTAATGGTGAAGAGCTAGCTGTCAAAATAAACTATAGAGTAGAGTTTTATAAAGCCAACCAAACCCAGTGGTCAGACGATACGTGTAGTCAAGCTAACGCCGCTCCTAATATGGACATTACGTTAAGGCTTATCGATGGTACTACAGGAAATGCAGATGGATTTAGATCTGTGCCAGGTAGTAATATAGGTATAGGCAACTACGTGGGCGCTAGTGATACAGCAACTAGCACTAATAATCCGTGGACTTCTTTTGGCGGATCAGACACAAACTCAAATAACTTTGAAACAGCTAACGCTAGTTTTGTTGGTTATTCAGAGTATTCTTGGGCTAACTCAAATAAACGTTATCTTTACTCACCAGGTGGAGCTCTTGATAGTTACGACTGCTCTTTTACATGGGCAGTTCCTGGTGTTTCCGTTATTGGAGAACAAGAAGAGTACAGAGATGCGAACTACAATGAAACTGGCTATGAAAGTGAAAACGATGACTCTTCCTTAGGCGGCTCAATACAAAATAACTTATACGGGCAAAGATACACATCTTCTGGAGGTTACAGATGGTATACTGAGCATAGATCGATGGTTGTGAAGTTTAGGATATTTAAAGACGACGGCTCGCATTTAGCTAATAACGATATAGCTATACAAAAATTAGAGGTTGATATTGAAGCTGCATCGAGCAATACTACAAGGCATAAACTTTGGGTTGAAGGTTTTTACGTGTTTAAGGTTAACGAATTAGATTCTCCGGGCGTTGAGTCTATATCTGAAGTTCAACAAGCTGCAGCCGCAGAGTACGATGTTATCTCAAGTACTGAGGCATTTGGTGATGTTGATGGAAACTTACAAGTAGAGGCGTCGGTAAATGGTCAATCATATGGAACTTTAAGTCAAGCTACAGATGAATTTGGCAATGTAGGTTTTGCGGGTGACTCACTTGGAGATATTGTAACTGAAGTAGACGGAACACTTGTTTCAGCGGCAACCTTCTTTCCTGAAGTGCTTGCGTTTCCAGATGTAGATCTTGATCCTTTCGTTGTAGTAGAACATATTAACCCTAGCGATTGGGCAGGAAGCAGTTCTGACGATAGGGTAAACCTAACAGCTGGTATAGAAGAAGTTTATGGTCCAGATAATTCTAGTCAAGTTCAATTAAAAAATCATACAGACGAATTAGGAAACAGCTATAGCTATTTTGCTCTTGAAGATAGTAGCGGTAACGCTATAACCGACAATGGCGTTACTTTTTATAACGCGGCAAACAACGGTACAACAATAACTACATACAGCGGTAGCTCTGTAGACGACGGCTACTATCTAAGCATACCTACTCAAGAAACATTAAGCGTAGATAGCTATGTTAGTGTTGTAGGATATGAAGATGGTGACATTACTTTAAATACTTCCAGCGCTAAAATAACGCAAGGCGTAAACTTAATTCACGGTAATTGGTACGCTGTCGATGTAGAGTTAGAAGATGATGGTTATCAAATTACTAATGAAACAACTAATATAAGCATTAACGGTGGAAGACTATTGTTGTATGGGGCTATAACTTCAGAGTTAAGTGTGGCCGCTTACACAGCTAGCCACTTAAACCCTGGAACCAACTACCCAGCCGGAATGTTTGGTCAAATACACAACGCCAACCACGTTAGGTTTATGCCTATAACAGTTAACTACGGCGGCGAACAAAGAGAAGTTTTTAGAGTTGTTTTTCAAGCTGATCAAACTACTTCAAATGGGTTGAGCACGCTAGAAGTAGGTACTTATGGCAACGAAACTGCTATAAACGTAACTAGAATAGACTTAATAGATGTGACTTTAGCTGAGGGCAGTGGTAATAGCGGTACTTTTTCTTTAAATTGGAATACAAGCACTACAAACAGCTTGGTTACAGCGCTAGACGTTCCTGCATCTTACTATCAGAACGGAGGCTGGGTTTGGAATCTTTACGAACACCCCAACGCTCAACTAAACACTATTACTCAAGACTTAGAGGGTAACTTAACTGAAGCTACTGTAGATGGCTATACTTTATCTTTTCAAATAACAAACGCTCCAGACTACGACGCAACGGCTACAGGGCAAATAAACGGAGTTGAAGGTGAGCTTCAAATACATGTCGTTACAGAAGCTTGGGAAGATGGTCAGCACAGAGTAATATCTGTTACCGGAATAAATACTTACGGAACTAACTACTCTATACCTTTTAACCTCGACGGAAGCGCAGTTGACATTGAGTCAATATCTCAACCTGTAGGATCTAACATACAGATTAGTCTAACCACTGTAGCTGCCGAAGCGCTAGAATACGCAGAAGATCAAATAACAATACTGCCCGGCGCTGAAGGTTTCTATGGTAGACTAACTCAAATATCTATACAAGACGATTCTGAAATAGTAAGTGGAGGTAATACAGACTCTTGGATATTTACTAGTTACGATACTGCTTCTTTAGAGTCTAACCCAATACAAGCTTCTTCTGAATATAAGTTTGAAAACGAGCAGATAGTTTTTGCTAGCGCTCCAGAGAATATTCAAGTTAGTCAATCTATAAGTCAAGATATTAACGAAGGTGAAACTTACGAAATATCTGTTGATGTAGGTCATATTGAAGGCCAGTTTGATATTTACTACTTTAGCAAGCCAGGCGTTGGTTTTGTTATTAGTAGCGGAGCAAACCCAACGTCAGGCGTTGTTACAAGAACAGTAGAGCAGTCAGAATATTATCAGCCTGGTATGATAACTGGAGCTTTAGTATTTGTAACTACTGATAGCTTAAATACTTTTAGTTTAGACAACATAACAATGACTAGGGTAGCTACAAACGAGGTTAATAAAAAAACAATATCATACAGCGAAGATGTTAACGGCTGGGTAAGTTTTAAATCTTATTATCCTGAAAGCGGCGTTAATGTGTCTAAAAAATATTTTACTTTTAACGAAGGTAAGATACATCAGCATTACCATAAAGATGCTATTGCCAACACTTTTTATAATCAACCTCTTGTAGAATCACAAATTACTACTGTTCTAAACGCAGAGCCTGGTGTTATAAAAACGTTTAAAACCCTTGTGTACGAGGGTAGTCAAGCTAAAATTAACAAGCACGACTCTATGGGCCATGATGTTGAGCTGTATAATTTAATTGCTAAAGACGGGTGGAGAGTAGAGTCTATAAAAACTAATCTAGATCAAGGATCAGTTAAAGAGTTTGTAGAAAAAGAAAACAAATGGTTTAATTACATTAAAGGTATTGAATACAGTTCAGATACTGTGGCAGAAAATTTAGCTAATCTTAATTTCCAAGGCGTAGGTATCTTATTACAAAACCCAGTTTTAATGCTTGAAGAAGAAGAAGATCTATCATAATATGAAGTTAATAAATAACATATCTATAAACCTAGTAGAACTTCCTGAAGCGGGTGGTTTAAAAAGATTTAAAATATTAGGAGACGACGGAGCTAAATTTATTATTATTGTTAGTAATTCTTCTGGGGATTATTATAACTTTAACACTCAAACGTTTTCAGCTGGACACAGTCCTCAAAAAATGTTAAAAGGAACTATATCTGGATCTTTTTTTGAAGGCGTAATAGTTTTTCCAGGTGTAGCTGGGGCTAATTACGATATTTTGCTGCAAGCAGATCCTACTGATAATACAGAAATGCGTAGAGGTAAGCCTATAAATAAAAGACTAAAGCAACTAGGTAATACTACTTTAACGTTAGCTGTAGCCACTACAAACAATAGCTCGTTTTACAATACGTTTCCTAGCAACGTTGCAATAACAAATAGCCCTACAGCGCCGCCATCTACAAATTCTATTAATTGGACAATAACTAATGTTACGTCGAATGTAGATGATGGATTTGGTAGCGGGCTTATGTTTAACGCTAAAACAGTGATACCTATAATTCAAGATTCAGCTTGGTATTTCAGCACCACTGACACTGTCAACGGAGCAATATCAGGAAGTAATGAATTAGTTGTAGACTCAGTGGATAATCTTTTTGCAGGTATGTCAATAGTATCAGGAGTTACTGGCTTTAGCGGCGCTATTAAGCCGGTAATATCAAAAATAGATCCGACTACAAAAACTTTATTTTTAAACAAAACATGCAATGCTAGTGATGGCACTACACTAACTTTCAACGGGTATGGGCTAGCTAATATAAATGCTGCCTTAGGTTGTAGTATATCTGTAAACTTAAAGATAACTAACATAGCTGAAGTAACAACAACCGTTAGAGGCGCTGTAAGCGGAACTGCAGTAAACGTTAACGGCACATACGGTATAAGTGGTCTTGACAACTATGACCCAGGCACTGGATTTACGCATCCAGCCACGTTTAGCGGTGTTAATGCTCAGCCTGCTGTTGTAACAGGCGTAACAGCTGACGCTACGCAAGGATCTTTTGTATCTAGCGTTGCTCAAAGTTTTAAAGGCGGAGAAAAATTAACTTTTTCGCATATTAATAAAGACTTTGCGTACACAACTCAATTTACTGTAGAAGGAACTTTAAACATAAGTTCACACCCAAGTTCAAATCAAACGATATTTTTTGATTTAGATAAATTTGTAACAACAGGACAAGACGATTAATTATGGCAACGTATCACAAATTAATATTCAACTCAGGTATTGATAATCCATCTCTACAATCATACGATGTAGCTTATAAAGTATCTGCTCAAACAACTCCATTTTCAGAGGTAAATGGTATAACATACGCTGGCGCAAACGTATTACCAGTTAAGCTTGGAACAATAACAAAGCTAGGTAGTAATTTTATAATAATAAAAGACATGGTAGCTGAACCTCAGGCAAACGACTTAATAATGTTTGCTAAAAACAATTCTGTTAACAAGTCTGGAATTAAAGGATACTATGCTGAGGTTAAGTTAAAAAACAACTCTACAGAATTAGTAGAGCTATTTTCAATAGCGTCTGAAGTTTCCCCAAGCAGTAAATAGCGCGCTTAAAATGTAACTATAAAAAGATAAAATGTAATGATATGGCAATTGTAGGTAAAACATCACCTTATAAAAAAAATAAAAAAGAAAGTCCTTTTAAAGCTCCTTGGCTATTGCCTGTGATCGCTGGGTTAAACTACTTGTCTTCAAGAAAAGATGCTAAGCGAGCTCGTAACATGCGAAGAGAAGATCAAGAAAGGTACGAAGAGCAGAAAGAGGCTTTTGAAGCTTATGAGTTTACAAATCCTTACGAGGGTATAGAAAACCCATACTCAGGGTTGACCAGCCAATTCGCAGGCTTAGACAATCAGTTTAGTGGATTACAAAATAATTACCTAGGTTTATCTAGCCAATACTCTGGCATGGAAAATCAATTTGAAGATTTGCAAAATCAATTCACAGGTTTACAAAATAGATTTGAAGGTGCTGAAAATGTATTTGAAGATTTAACGGTAGACAGGCGGGCCGCTGATTACATGCGTGAGCAATCTCAACAACAACAAGCTAATCTACTAGGTCAGCTTGGCGGTGTAGCTGGTAGTAGTGGCGTAGCAGGTTTAGCTCAAACAATATCAAACGTAGGTACGCAGCAAGCTAGAGAAGCTTCTATAAATATAGCGCAGCAAGAGCGTCAAAATCAAATGACGTCTCGTCAAGAGCAAGCTAGGTTACAACAGATGAGTAGAGGCGAAGCTTCAAGACTAGATCAATTAAGAGCTCAAGAAGATGCTAGACTACAGTCTATGACTGCTCAAGAGCAAAGTAGAATAAATCAATTACAAGCACAAGATCGATCTAGACTACAGCAACTGCAAGCTGGCGAAATGTCAAGGCTACAAACATTAGAGGCTCAAGAAGCTTCTAAGCTAGCTCAGTTAACAGCACAAGAGCAATCTAGGCTAGATCAGCTAATAGCTACTGGAGATTTTCAAGTAGACATGCTTGATCGTAAAGGACAGCAATATGTTGAACAAATGGGATTCAATAGACTTCAAGCTATGTACGGTTTATCGGCTTCTAATTTATCGGCGTCTACTCAGTTTTCTAATGAAGCTAGTTCTAACGCTAGTGCTGCGTTTGGTGATTTCTTAACATCAGCTGTTAGTTCTGGTATGTTTGACGGTAGTGGTGGTCCATCAACTTCTAACTTAGAGTTTGCGCCTGGTAGCGGGCCAAACGCTAATGTTATGACAAGTAATGTTACTTATCCTACTAGCCCAGCTAGTGGTCAGTTTGATTACGGAAACACTTATAATATTCCAGGATAATTATGGCAAAGAAAAAAACAACAAATTCAACAAATTTAATGAGCTATGACTTCTTACCAAACATGGGCGGTAATGTTGGTGGTGGCCTGTATAGTCAACTAGCTCAGCTAGGTAGAGTACAAAGATCGCAGCCAGTCATGAATCAAATGGCTACACAGGCGTTTTTTAGTCCTATAACAACTTACATTAACAAAGCTGAAGAACAAGCTGTAGCAGGTATGGTTGAGTATAATATGGCTAATCCTGATGTAGACGACTCACAACTTTTTGATGGTACAGAAGAAGCTATAGGCTCAGAGCTGCAAGAAAACAGTGCTAGATTTAGAGAGCTTAATAGAAAGCTTGCTTACATGAGTCCTAACAATAAAGACTACGCTGACACTGTAACTGAAATAAATAAAATAAACAAAGCTAACGTAGATTTAAGAGATCAAAACAAAAAGCTTTTAGACATTAGAAACTTAATAAAATCGTCTGACATGAGTGAGTTCTCATTTAGCAATGGCGCTGCTTATCGAGACATGTATACCGATATTCAGCAAGGCAATAAAGATAACTTCTCTATAAAAAATGGTAAAATTACGTGGACTAACCCTAAGGCTGGTAACGTTAAATCTATAGACGTTGACACTATACCAGCTGAAGGACCTGAGTTTGTAAACAAAGCTGGTTATGAATTCCACCTTCAAAACAAACTAGACACTTACAAGATAAACGCTAAAGGCGCTATGACGCCTGACGCTTTAAATGTTATGGCTTATAAAATGCGCGAAGAACTTGGTGAATCTGGTCTTAAGTCTTTGATTTGGGATAATCAAAACGGAACAAACGCGTTAAGTAAAAACGGTAGATTTTATAACACGGAGCCTTTTATTCAACAATATATAGCTAGTGCTGGTAAATCAGTTTCTGATCCATTTATCGTAGATGAGTTAAAAACAAGAAACACAAACTACGTTTTACCTGGAGCTAACAAAAGTATAGGTGAAGCGTTTATGGATTATTATAAAACAGAGCTTGCTAAAGAAACTACGTTTGGTCAAGGTTATGTACCGCCAAAGCCAGAAGAAGAAGAATCTACTTCAACAAAAACTGATAAGTATGGAGGGTTTTTATATGGTAGAAATGAAACTAGCGGCGATCCTAATCACCCTGATCCAAACAAAAGAGCTGGTTATCAAAACATTGGTTATTTAAAGCAGATGCAAAATAGAAGTGCTTTACTTAACTTTGACCCAGAAGATCCTCAAACAATAAGAGGATTGCATTATGATTACAACTATGACAAAGACGAAGGTTGGCAAGCTTTTAATAATGGTGATTTTGTAAAAAATGTTAAAGGAAGCCAGATAGCTAACATTGAAGGTTTACTAAGTGCTAATGACGTGAGAGCTGGCGAAGGTACTTCTATGTTCAACGTTTCTAATGTTTTAAAAGATCAAAAAACAAAAGCAGAGGAAGAAAGAGTAGCTCCTACCGTGCCCGGTACTGTTGGATTAAGAGACATAGAAGCTAAAGGTAAAACTGCTAATGCACAATATCAAGAAGTAAGAGATAATTTATTTAATGTTTTCAACGCTCAATTTAGAGAAGATTTTGATATATTACCAATAACAACTACCACTGGTTTTGGTGGAGGTATGTTTGGTACAGGTTCAACAACTAGCACTGTTAGAAATAAAATAAGAATAAAAAGTAAAGATGGTAGTTTTGATGAAACTTATAATATAGGAGAAAACGCTACTAGAGATATAGCAGATCAAATCACTCAAGACTTTAGTGCCTACATAGTGCCGATTGATCCTGATTTAATAATAAAATAAAATTAAATAGCATGTTTGAAATAAATGGCAAAAGTTATTCAATAGAACAACTACAAGACGCTGCTAACAGACAGGGTGTTGACTTTGGTTTGTATTTAGAAAAAATGAAAGAGCAAGGCCTTGTGGAAAAGCAAGTCGGCTTACCGCAAGACCCGACGGCGAGCCAAGAAGATATGGGGTCGCAATTGGACGATGGTTCATCGGAATCAGTAAGTTGGTTTGATCAAACATGGTTTGGTAGAGGTTTTAGAGCTGCAAGCACTACAGGTGAAGCCACAGATCTTATGGCTGAAAACTTTTCTAACGTTGACATAGAAAAAGTTAGAGATTTTATAGCTGCTAAAGAAGATGAAGCTAAAAACTACGTTCCTTCTGAGCGTATGCAAAAATTTCAAAAACAATATGTCAAAGAAGGCAAGACGTGGTCTGCTTTTTTTAGAGGCGTAAAAAATCAACCTGGTTTATTACCAGAGCTTTTCGTACAATCGTTAGGTACTCAAGTAGGTACAGCTTTTGACGCGCCTGAATCATTAGCCGCCGCAGGTACTGGTGCAATTGCTGGTGCCGCTATTGGAGCAGCGCCTGGCGCTATTGCTGGAGCTATGGGTGGATTAGCAACGTCTATGGAAGCTGCTTTAACTTTTGGTGAGCTTATCGAAAAAGAATTAAAGCTAGAAGGTAAAGAGTTTACTGATGAAAATATTAAAGCGTTACTAGAAGGACCAAAAGGACAAAAAATAAGAAATAGATCTATTGGTAGAGGCCTTGCTATCGGCTCAATAGAAGGTCTTACAGGAGGTTTAGCTGGTAAAGTAGCTGCTACTACCAAACAAGTTGTAAAAGGCGCTAGAAAATCAACTCTTGCAGCCGCTACTACAGGTACAACTGTTGAAGCTGTAGGTGGTGGTGCTGGTGAGGTTGCGGGTAGAGTTGCTGCAGGTCAAGATATGGACGCTGCAGAAATAGGTTTTGAAGCTATAACAGGTACTGTAACTGCACCGGTAAACGTAGGATATGCTTTGGCTACAGCAAAAGCACCAGTATACAAGATTAACGGTGAGACTGTTACTTACGAGCAAGTGAAAGATTTTGTTGATACAGCTGACGATGTTGACGTTGCTACCGCCGATATTCAAATGGAAAACGACTTTACTGGTTTAGGTAAAAAAGCTACAGCTAAACAAGAAGCTGCTAGAGCAGGTATTGCGCTCTCAGGTGACGTAGAAACTATAGGTTTAGTAGACGAAGCCATTGCTGAGAAAGACTACAAAGCTAATATGGAGTTTGCTAAAAAGCATAGCAAATTGTACGGGCTAGACTTTACAGAGCTTACTCAAGAGCAGATGGAACAAAGATTTCCAGATAAAACATCTAAAGAATTATCAGAAACACCAGGCACTATTTTAGATAGTGAAATAGTAATAAATAAAGACGCTGCTAAAAAGAAATTGTATGGCGATAACGCTGGTAACCATGAGCTGCTACACGGTATAATAAAAGCTAGCGGTCAAAAAGGTAGAATAACTGATAAAACTATATCTGAATTTTTAAATATTATAGGCGAAGAAAACGCGGGTTTAATTCAAAAAAGAATTGATGAAAACTACGGTCAAGACTATATGTCTGAACATAGAGACGAATATTTTACTATATTTTCAGATCTTATTGCCAACGAAGAGGTTAAGTTTAACGATAGCGTATTTACAAAAATACAAGACTTTGTAAGAAGATTATTTGCAAATCTTGGCCTTGCCGACGTTGATTTTACAAGTGGTAAAGGTGCCTATAACTTTTTAAAAGATTATAATAAAAGTATACACAAAGGCGCCTTAAGCAAAGGCGTTACTAAAGCCACTAAGGGTGATGTAACTTTTGACGAAGCACAGTTTTCTAGAGTATACCAAGAAGTTGAAGCTTTAAAAGAAGATCTTATAGATCCTGAAACTAAAGAAAGCACAGCGTTTATAGCGGCTGACACTTTAAAAAATGAAGTTGACAGAATTTTACCTACTATAGAAGGTATAACAAAAGAAGATAGAGCCGACATAGTACAAAACTTTGTTACATCAGAAAGAGGTTTATTTGGGTTACTTAAAAAATATAATCCAAATAGAAACGATAGTATAATGGGTTATTTAAACTCAACAACTCCTGCTGGCAAGCTGCTACAGGCTAGACTTCAAGAGTTTTATAAAGATAACCCTAGGTTTGGTAATATATTCCAGACTACAACTGATGAAGCTGTGGCTTCTAAAGTTGAAAAACAAACAGCTATAATTGATACAGATTCTTCTCAGCAAGCTGAACAAAAAAGAACTAAAATAGATATACTTGACTTTGCTGAAACAAGAAAAGTTTCTGACAAAATAAAATCTACTGTAAAAGTAAAAGAAGGTGATAACTTTAAAGATATATCTTCTAAGTATGCTGGCAAAGTAGGTGAGATGATATTTAATGTTCCTGCTAAAAAAATAATGGAAGGAGGTGCAAATTTAGTGCCTACAACTAAAGTTAAAGAAGGTATGGCTTTACCTTCTGAAGCTTTAAATATACAAAGAGTTTTTAGCGCTGAGCAAAACTTAAGCAACTTTGTCAAAACATTACCGCTTTACAATGTTTCTGAGCCTACAGCTGAAATAAACAAAGCTGGAGAAAGTATAGACGTTTCAAGAGATACTTATGGCATTGCTATAGGACTAAAAGGATTACCTTTAGATTATTTTTATGAAGATTTTACAGATCCTTCTGGTGTTATGACATCTCCGTCTGGTAGAAGTAGAGGTTTAAAGTCTCAAACCCCAGTTAAAAAACTAAAGCAAAAGTTTGTAAACCCTACTAAAGAAGTTGTAGATCAACTTAAAAAAGATATAGGTATAACTCCAGCTGGTCAGCAAAACTTATACGATAGAAATATAGGCCAGTTATTAAAAGGTCTTGCTAAAGTTTATTCTATCAACGCTTCTTTATCAGCTGCTCAAAGAAATCAAGAGGCTAAACTAAAAGACGCGACGCCTCAAGAAGCTAAAGCTATAAAACAACAAACAGCTGACATTACAGCTGCTCAGAGTAAGGCTGCGTTTAGTAAGTCAGTTAAGGATGTAATAAGCATTAAATCTTTGTTTGAATTAGAAACTAAAGGTATTGATAAGCTACTAAATAGCTTAGGTGTTGATCCTACATTTAAACTTACAAAAGAAGAAGGTAGAGAAGGTTTTATTAAAGCTATACAAGAAGAGCTATTACCATTAATGCCTAGAGCTTTTTGGTTTGGACCTGACAGCACTGTGTTTACAGCTAGCAATAAAACGTACGGTCTCAGCATGTCAACAACTGACGGCAAAAGAAAGAATAAAAATAATGAGTATAAAAAACCAGAAGAAGCTAAAGCTTACAACGACTTTAGAGATAGACTTAAGGCTTTAAGTAAACTACCTGACAGCTCTTTTGGTAAACCTATAATCGTAGATGGCAAAGAAATAGATTTTAGCATATCTAGCTACGATACTATGTTTAGCGATGTTGCTAAGATAAAAAAGAAAATTAAAAACGGTGACATTAAAGCTTGGAACGAAAAAGTTGGTTTAATACACAGAGAAATGTGGTCAAGATTTAACAAAGCTATAAACAAAGGTGGTCAAGTTAATTCTAAAACTGCAGCTGCTATTGGAACATACTTAAAGCTTGTTGGTAGTGACACTAACCACTGGCATAAGCTTGGAGCTCAATTTGCTGGTTATTCAAAAGCAATAACTGGAACTAGATTTGAATATGAACACGCTATGCCTGCAACAGCCGCGTATCTATACCTGATGGATGCTGCTATTGGTGATTCTAACTTTAAAGCTTCTTACGATTTAGTTATAGAAAACTATAAGCTTATATCGCTAGATAAAGCTATGGACAAAAAACTAACATCAGTAGGTCTTCAAAGACGTATGCCCGTAGGCTGGGATTTAATAGAAAATAATTGGTGGAACAGATACTTCAATAGCGATGTATCTAAAGTTAGTGGTGGTATAAGCCCTAACTCACTAATAACTATAGACGGAAAAACGTTTGGACAAGAGTTTCAAGTTAACGCAGAAGGTAAGTCAATAGCATTAAAAGACAACGCTAGCAGAACAGTTAAGTTTAGCAAAGCTATTACAAACGCTAGATCTTCTAGTAGTGAAACAAAATCACGAGGTATGTCTACGTTTGACTTTGATGAAACGCTAATTATTGATGGTAAAAACTTTGTTACAGCAACTAAGGGTGATGATGTAGTAAAAATACCTTCTGACAAATGGCCAATAGATGGTCCTACCTATGCTCAAGAAGGTTATACTTTTGACTTTTCTGACTTTGCAAATGTAAGAGGCGGCAAACAAGGTCCGCTACTACAAAAGATGAAAAACCAAATACGTAAGTACGGCCCTAGCAACGTGTTTGTTTTAACAGCTCGTATGCAAGAAGCGGCAGGACCTATACATAAATGGCTTCAAAGTCAAGGTATAAATATACCTTTAGAAAATATCACTGGATTAGGTAGAAGTGAAGGCGACGCTAAAGCGCAGTGGTTTGTAGAAAAATACGCTGAAGGTTATAATGACATGTACTTCGTTGATGATGCGTTACCAAACGTTAAAGCTGTTAAGCATGTCTTTGATCAGCTAGATATTAAAGGTAAGTCTGTTCAAGCTAAAATGCAGTTTAGCAAGTCTATGGACGATAGATTTAATAGCATACTCGAAGAGGTTAAAAATATAGATGCTAATAAAAGATTTTCAGAGTCTAAGGCTAGGAAAAGAGGTAAAGGCGAAGGTAGATTTAGATATTTTATACCGCCTTCACACGAAGATTTTGTAGGCTTACTCTACAACTTTATGGGTAAAGGCAAAAGAGGTAATCAGCACAGAGACTTTTTTGAAAAATCTTTAATACAACCTTTGAATAGAGCGTACAGGGAGTTAAACTCTGCCAAGCAAGCTATATCAAACGACTACAAGGCTCTATTAAAGCAATACCCAGGCATGAGAAAAAGGTTAACAACTAAAACTCCTGATGGTGATTACTTATTATCTGATGCAGTAAGAGTTTATCTTTGGAGTAAGTTTGATCTTGATATACCTGGCATGACTAAAACAGATAAAGCTGATTTAGCTAGAGTTGTTTTAAACGACAAAGATTTACTTACATTTGCTGAGTCTTTAGCTGTAATATCTAGAGTTGAAGAAGGTTATGTTAAACCAGGCGAAAGCTGGGAAATTGGTGATATAACTACAGATCTACAAGACGCTACTGGTCGAGTGGGTAGAGGTAAGTTTTTTCAAGAGTTTATAGAAAACGCTGATATTATATTTTCTACAGAAAACTTAAATAAAATTGAAGCTGCTTATGGTACTAATTTTAGAGAAGCTTTAGAAGATGTTCTTTATAGAACTAAAAACGGAACTAACAGACCTACAGGTAAAAATAGGCTGGTTAATAGATTTTTAGACTACATAAACGGTTCTGTAGGCGCTACAATGTTCTTTAACTCTAGATCTGCGGTGCTACAGCAATTATCTATGGTTAACTTCTTAAACTACGGAGACAACAACATATTTAAAGCCGCTGTGGCTTTTGGTAATCAAAAACAGTTTTGGGCAGATTATGTTACTATATTTAACTCTGACATGCTAAAGCAAAGAAGAGCTGGCAGAGCATTTGATCTTAATGCTAATGAAATAGCTGCTCAAGTTTCAAAGTCTAAACAGCCTATTAGAGCTTTAATAAAGTACTTGTTAAATCTAGGGTTTACACCAACGCAGCTAGCAGATAGTAACGCTATAGCTTTAGGTGGTGCAACGTTTTATAGAAATAGAATTAAAACATACTTAAGCCAAGGGCTTTCTGAACAAGAGGCTCAAGCTAAAGCTTTTGACGACTTTCAAGAAATAGCAGAAGCAACACAGCAGTCAGCAAGACCTGATATGTTAAGCCAACAACAAGCGTCTCCGTTAGGTAGAGTAATATTAGCGTTTCAAAACACGCCGTCTCAGTACGCTAGATTAATTAAAAAAGCAGGTTTAGATTTAATAAACAGAAGAAAAGCGCCTGGTTATACTACTCAATGGCAAAGCGATATGTCTAACATATCAAGAATAATGTATTACACAGCCGTTCAAAACGCTATATTCTATACTTTGCAGACAGGTTTGTTTGCGATGATGTTTAGTGATGATCCGCAAGACGAAGAGTTTTTTGCCAAAAAAAGAGATAGAATTTTAAACGGAACTATAGACAGTATACTTAGAGGCTCAGGCGTTGGTGGCGCTGTTATATCTACTATTAAGAACGCTGCTATTAAAATGCACGAGCAAAACAAGTTAGAGTCTTGGCAAAAAGAAGACAATGCTTTAATGATGGAGCTATTACAATTATCACCGCCGATAGGTATTAAAGCAAGAAAACTACGATCAGCTGAAAGAGAACTAATATTTAACGCTAAAGAAATAGAAGAAACCAGCCTGCTAGATATAAACAATCCTATCTATACAGCCGGAGCTTTAGCCGTAGAAGCTACTACAAACTTACCTACAGCTAGAGCGCAAACAAAATCACAAAACATTGAAGATGCTATGAATAATGAATTTACTTGGTGGCAAAGATTAGCTATGGGTCTTGGTTGGAGTAAGTGGAACTTAGGCGCTACTGAAAAAGAGCTTGAAGTAGAAAAGAAAAGATCTAGAAAATCATCTAGAGGCCGCGGAAGTAGAAGTAGAAGTAGATAGCAGTAAAATAAAGCAAAAACAAGTAATATATAGACTATGGCTTATATCCAAAAAAACAATCCACTTGCAGTTACTTCTTGCGGCAGACGCAGGGCTGGAGGTATAGGCTCTGGCTTTAAGATGTCAGAAGAAGATTCGCCAATGCAAAAGCGGTTGAGAAAAACAACTAAGGGTAAAGGTAGAAACTTTAGAACAGCCAAGGAAGGCGCTGGCATGACTTCTAAGGGAGTTAAAGAGTATAGACGCAAAAACCCAGGTAGTAAGCTAAAAACAGCTGTTACAGGCAAAGTTAAACCTGGCAGCAAAGCAGCTAAGCGTAGAAAATCATTTTGCGCAAGATCAAAAGGTTGGACTGGCGAAAGAGGTAAAGCTGCTAGACGTAGATGGAAATGTTAAAAATATAGATATGGGATACGTAAGTGCAGCACAAAGAAAAGCCGTGTGGGCTAGTAAAAAAGATGGTGGCAAAGGAAATCCAAATAAGAAAAGCCCTAACAAAGCGTTAGGTGTAAAAACAATTGGAGAAAAAAGCCCTATGCTAGGTAAAATTAGCGCTAGTTGTAAAGCTAGAGCTAAAAAGAAATTTAAAGTTTGGCCTAGTGCTTATGCTTCAGGTTGGGGTGTAAGATGTACTAGAGGAGATTTTAAAAAGAAAAAGTAATGTTTAAGGACTTTGACATATCTTCATTCAAAAAGATGAAGCCACCAGGCGACAATACTTTTGATACGATGCAAGAGATCAAAGAACTTGAAAGCATACCGCTAAACAAAAAGTTTGTGAAAGACAACGATGACATTGAGGCTGCTTTTAAAAAAACAGCTAAAGACAGCGGTGTTAAAGATTATGATTCTAAGGTTGCAGCAAAACTCATAACTGACTCTGCACCTATTATAATAGAGTTAAAAAAACATTTCAACAGACCAAGACCTAAAACTATAGCTAAAAAAATGAATATCAATATGAAAGATATTGAAATGGAATCAATGAAAACACCATCGTACCCATCAGGACACTCAGTGCAAGGCATATTAATAGCTAAAGCTCTTGGTGATAAATACCCTAAAGCTAAATCAGCCTTTAATAAAACCGGCGAAAATATATCTTATAGTAGACGGGTTGCTCATGCGCACTATAAGTCAGATAGTAAAATGGGCGAGAAATTAGGTAACTCAATGTATAAACACATTAAAAACAAAATTTAAAATGAAAAAAGCACCTGCAAAAATGAAAAAAGGTCCAATGAAAATGGCTAAAAAGTCGCCTGCAAAATTAAACAAAGGTTTTGAAGCTCTTCCAAAAAACGTTCAAGCTAAAATCAAAAAAGAGTCAGACTCTGTAGCTAAGATGAAAAAGTCTGCAATGAAGATGAAAAAGGAGTCTATGGCTATGATGAAAAAAGCTGCGATGAAAATGAAAAAAGTTTCAGCTATGAAAATGAAAATGAAGAAAAAGTAAATGTACGACATTAAGTCTAAGTTTAAGAGTAGTCCACTGCCTTGTTGGAGCGGTTACGAAAGAGTACCTGGAACTGCCGAAGGTAGCAAAGGTAGCTGTCGTAAGTCTTCGCCTGCAACTAAAAAGCAAAAAGGCGGTGGCACTCGAAAAACTTGTTTACCTGCAGCTAAAATAGCTAGCATGAGCAAGAAGGAAAGACAAAGACTTGTAAGCGCTAAACAAAAATCTGGTAAAGCTGGAAAATACAAAAGGTCTTCAAAAACTAACGTAAAAGGAGCTCGTAAAAAAGGAGCTACACTAAGAGATTGGTTTAAAAAAGAAGACTGGAGACAGGTTAACAACCCCAGCAAAAAATGTGGTGAGAAATAATGGCTAAAGAATTAAACGAAAATACTAGTTTTAAAATTAGTATACAGACTCTAATAGGTATAGGATTTGGTATGGCAACTATTATAAGCATGTGGTTTGTTTTACAAGCTGACATTGCTGAAGCTAAAGAACTTCCAAAACCAGATATAACTCGCATGGAGTTTAACATGAAAGACGAAAACATACGTAATACTATTATAGAAACTAGAGATGACGTCAAGAAGTTAGAAGAGCGTATGATACGTATGGAAGATAAAATCGATGCGCTAAAATAATGAAAGCGCTACTAACTACAATACTGCTTTTAATTTGTGCTACGGCCTATTGTCAAATTGAAGCGGTTCACTTTAACGCCGGCTGGAACGACGCCAACGACGTTGAGTGGTTTTCTAAAATAAAAGACTGCGATACTAAAAGCTTGTTGATAGAAGATGACAACAATCAAGGCGAATATGAGATCGCAATAGTACCAACAATAGTAATATTTGATGATGGAGAAGAAGTTAAAAGATTTCAAGCAGACCTTAGTTTCAAAATGGTTGCAACTAAAGAAGAAGTTAAAGAATATATTGAAGAACTTATAATAAGCAAATTTTAATGAAATATTTAATCACACTATTATTATGTGTTAATATAGCGTTTGCGCAATGCCCTAACGGCACGTACGTAAATATAATTATTAATCCTGACCAATATCCAGAAGAAACTTCTTGGGCTATTATATCATTGCTAGAAGATACTATTGTTACTGGCGGACCTTATGAAGATATTGTAGATTACCAGCCGCAGGTTATTCAAGTGTGTATACCTAATGGAGAGTATTTGTTTAGTATATCTGATTTATATGGTGATGGTGTAGCTGGTAGTATATGGGGTGGACAAGATGGATCATACTACGTAGTTCACTGTGGTGATACTATAGTACAGCCGGACTCTGCTAACTTTGGATTTGCTGCATTTCACGGGTTTACACTAGAAGACTGCGCGCCACCACCACCTGTTTTTGGTTGCATGAACGAGATGTATGTAGAGTTTTTACCTGAAGCCACTGTAGATACAGGCATGTGCTTTACAGAAAAATTATTTGGCTGTACTGATATAGAAGCTTTTAATTACGACAGTATGGCTAACACAGATATACTAACAGATAGCTGCTCTCATACGCTAGAATTAACAGATTTAGCTGGCAATGGTTGGGCTGGATCATATCTACAGGTTTATCAAGGTTATAATTTTATAGGTGAGTTTACTTTAGAAGATGGTTTTGATACTACGTTTACTTTTAACTTAAGCATATCAGAGCCTGTAAGAGTACAATTTAATATAACTCAACAATCAGATTTTACCGCGGTGCAATGTGGCTATATTCTTTATTCTGAGGAGCATGTTGCTATAGAAATAGAAGGTGGCTTTGTAAATCCAATACCACCATTTGTATTTTTATTTGCTGAGCTTGAGTGCGGTAACAACTGTATAGAAAAGACCTACGGTTGTATAGACGAAATAGCCTTAAACTACAACGACAGTGTAAATACAGATGATGGCAGTTGCTATTATAATCCTGGTTGTACTAACCCTTTATATTTAGAATATGACGCAGCTTATGATTATGATGACAGCTCGTGTGCTACACTTATCGCATACGGATGTATGGACTCTACAGCATTTAACTACGATCCATTGGCTAACGTTGAAATACCTGGCTCTTGTATTGCTATCGTAGAAGGCTGCATGGATGATGACGCCTTCAATTACAACATTAATGCTAATGTTGATGATGGAAGCTGTATACCTTTAATATTTGGATGTATTGATCCTACGGCTTTCAACTACTGTGACACATGCAACACTGATAATGGAGGTTGTATACTAACTATTAACGGTTGTACTGATAGTACGGCATTAAATTATAACGAAGTTGCAAACACTGATAATGGCTCTTGTATTTATCCGCTGCCTGGTTGTACTGATCCGACCGCTGTTAATTATAACGCAGAGGCTAACGTGCCAGACTCTAGCTGCTATTATTCTGCTGATTGCTACGTTGGTGATATATACTACATTCCTAATGCTTGCTTTGAGTGGGTGATAGAAGTAGATCCATATTGCTGTGACGATCAGTGGGATTATGCTTGTGACGATTTATACGCCTACTGCCAAGATGGTTGGACTGGACCTACTAGCGTAGAGTCTTTTAGTAGGCTAGGAGTTTTACCTTACCCTAATCCTTCTACAGGTTTAGTAAGCTTTAACGCTGAGGTTGATGTGCGAGTGTATAGCATAGAAGGTAAACTTGTTTACGAAGCTGAAAGCATTACACAATTAGAGTTAGACAAAGGATTTTACTTAGTTAAAATATCTAAAGATAACTTAAACATAACAACAAAGCTTATTGTACAATGAGATATATAGCAATATTAATATTATTCTTAGCTTCTTGTGCGGCACCTAAAAAGTGTTGTTCACAAATTAAAAAAGCGTTTAAGTTTTCTACATTTTACGTAGCTGCAAACGGCGGTACTTCTTTATCAGATGAAGATATATATTCTGTAGACGGTAGTACGCTTGTGTACGACACTATATTTACTCCGTACGATTACTCATTAACTATGGGTATACGTAGAATAAAAAGATTTGGCTACGAAGGATCAACGCCATTTAAAGATGGTACAGAAACATCGTTTTCAGACGCGGCTAGTGTTGGTAGATCACCTTTTGAATACTTATTTGAAGTAGATTACAAAAGACAAGAAGGTATAGAGTACTTTGACCAAACGCATTTCTTGCGTTATGTAAAAGATAATTGGCTAGCTAAAGCCGAGTACATTAAAGATGGTTTTGCAGACATTGAATACTTTGAATCTTCACAGAGACTTAGAGTAGGTAAAGGTAAATTATCGCTTAACCTTGGGGCCGTGCAAAGACTTGCCGAGCCTTATGGATATGATCCACTTGAAGAGTGGTCGTTTGACAACAATAGAATACACTACACGTGTTTAGCTATTGAAGAGGGTTATAGCGTCGATGTATATGAATCTGAGTACCGTAATCCTGATGGAGAGATTGTAGCTACTAGCTCAGAAGTATGGAATCAAGTAGTTATGCCTGGTATATTAAAAGACTTTGTTGAAGACAAGCGTAAAGAACTACAGAACCAATGGCAACACTCTGTTGTTGTAGGTTTTGACTTTTATCATTACAAGAAAAACTTTTGGCTACATAGCTGGGGTAACTTAATGCCTTATCATTACAACGATGGTGGAGAGTTTTCTTACCACAACTTTAACGACGGCGAGCAATGGTACGATTATTCTGGTGGTTTAATATTTGGCTATAAGCTAAACAAAAATTTAGGATGCTTTATAGAGGGCAAATACAACAAGTACTGGAGCAAAGAGTGGTACGACTTTAAGTGTGGTATTAACTATGTAATCTTTTAAACGTATAATATGAAGTTAAAAGTATTAAGATTTAGCTCAGAGAAAGACTCAACTCACGGACTTCTTTTCGAGGAAAACGATTTAGGAAATAGGTTTCTGTGCTACACTTTAGAAGATGAAGCTAGAGCTTTGAAAGTAAAAGGTGAGACTAGAGTGCCTGCTGGGATTTATAATGTAGAGCTAAGAAAAGAAGGTGGATTTCATGATAAATACAGTAGAAAATATCCTGGTGTACACCGTGGTATGCTTCACGTCGTTGATGTTCCTGGGTTTGAGTATATTCTTATACACACTGGAAATACTGACGAGCACACTGCTGGTTGTCTGCTTGTGGGCGACAGCCAAGAAAATAACCAATTGCTACCTGACGGTTTCATTGGCAAAAGCGTTAACGCGTATAAAAGAATTTATCCTTCTATTGCAAAAGCGATAGAGCAAGGACAAGAAGTAATAATAGAATATATAGATTTCGACTAACTATGGCAACAACAACAGCAACATTAACATTAGCTAGCACAGACTTATTGTCTGACGAATTAGCTTTAACTACGTCAGCTACACTTACAGGCGCTGGCAACTCTACCGGTGTTACTAATACTTCTGGTTTAAGTAGAAAAACAGTAGCAGGTAGTCACGCTCAATACACTTTGTTTGACGGCAATGACTACACGGCAGATAAAGCGCACAAACTATATTTAAAAAATATTTCTACAACAGCTGCAGAATACTTTTTAGTAACAATAAATGGTGAAGATTTAGGTAGAATTTACGCTGGCGACTGGGCTTTAATACCTTGGTCAGCACACGACGCAGACAACGACATTAAGATAGATCCTAGTGCTAATGATATGACACTAGAATACATGCTTTTTGTAGATTAATAAATTATAAACAATAAATAAAAATGGCAACAACAGCAACTTTTACATTAACAAGTGCAGACATTGCTGGTGATCCAGTAAATGTTTCTAAAACGGCTACTTGCACGAAAGCAGGGGCTACAACTGATTTAGATCAAACTACTGGGCTCAACAGAGTTCATTTAAGATCTACAGTAAACAAAGTATTACTTGGCGCTAACGCTGAAGGTAATGATTTAGCAGCTAAAGTTTATATTATAAACAAAGCTACAGATCCTAGCCTATACGTTACAGTAACAATTAATGCTCAAACAATTGGAAAACTATACGCAGGAGACTGGATGTTTTTCCCATGGAGTCAAACAGATACAGCCGCTGATATTGAAGTAGCAGCATCTAGCTGGACAGCTTCAACTGGAGACATACCTGTTGAGTACGCGCTATTCCATGAAGACACAGATTTTTTAACTAACGCTTAATAATAAAGACATGGCAACAGTAAACGCAACAATTTCATTAGCTAGCGATATTACAGATAGCAATATCAATGTTAGCAACACTAGCTCTTTATTTGAAGCTGGTAGTACAACGGGTTTAACAACAATGACATCCGTAACTAAAGTTTTATCAAGCACTAGCCAAGTTGATTTAATTACAACTGGTAGTGTTTCTACAACTCACGCATACGTTTATATCAACAATCCTTCAACAGACGCTACAGAGTTTTTCAAAATTACTATTGGAGCTCACGATGGTGGTGACGTTGAAGAAATAGGTAGATTATACGGCGGTGACTGGATGTGGTTTCCTTGGGATGTAGATGATGACATAACTGTTATCCCTAGTGTAGCTACTGATATGACTATTGAATATCAAGTATTTAGCTAAACATGCCAGCGGTAAAGAGGCATAGTATAACCTACAACAGTGGTTTATTCCATAATGGAGTAGCCACTGGTGTAGATATAGATCTACTAAACCCTGGTGACGGGGTAAGTGGTATAAGCTCTATAGTTATCGCTAATACCCACGACACCTCAGACGCTACTATAAGTTTGTTTTTGCAGAACTCGCCTGACAGCGGTACAGCTAAAACATTTTTTATTATCAAAAATGTAGTTATACCTAACGGGGTTTCATTATTGTTAGACGATTCTAGTATGCTTTCGTTTAACAACAACTCTTCTACAGGCTTTGGTTTGTTCGCTACGATAGGCGCTAGTGACGGAACACAACTTGTAGATATTTTAATTAACTAACATGAAATTTATAGGGAAAGAAGTTATGACGTCACCAATAATAGGTGACATTACTTTTACTCACAATCAGAATACAACATCTGACACGTGGGTAATAACACATAACTTAAATAGATTTCCTTCTGTTACAGTTATAGACTCTGGAAACAGTATAGTTCAAGGCACAGTAGTGTACAACTCTAACAAACAGCTTACAATAACATTTTTTTCTGGTGGTAGCGCTTTAGCGTTTCAAGGAAAAGCATATCTTAATTAAAAAAATAAAAAATGGCTATTAATTTTTACAGCAGCATAAGCTTAAATAAAAACGAACTACAAAACGCCGTAGTACAAAATGCAGGATCAGATCCTGGTAGCCCAGCCGCTGGTCAAATATACTACAACTCAGGAGATAATACTCTAAGAGTATACGACGGGTCTAACTTTGTAACGCTATCAACAACAACTGGTGATATTACAGGTGTTACTGCTGGCGCAGGTTTAACTGGTGGTGGATCATCTGGCGCGGTTACTTTAAATGCTATTGCCGGAACTGGTATTACTGTTAATGCTAACGATATTCAAACTAACGACTCAGAGATTGTACACGATAATTTAAGTGGCTTCGTAGCAAACGAGCATATCGATCACAGTGGTGTTACAATAACGGCTGGTACAGGTTTGACTGGTGGTGGTTCAATAGATGGTTCTAGAACTATAAACGCTGTTGGTGGTGATGGTATTACAGCTAACGCAAATGATTTAGCTATTACAGCCGCACAGACAACTATAACTTCTGTGTTAAACACCGGTTTAGTTTTAGGTAGAGATGCTGACAATCAAATTAAGTTTGGCACAGATAACCAAATGATATTTAGAGTTGGCGCTGGTGACGGTGTAACATTTAAAGCTTCTGGTGAAATTGAAGCTACTAGCTTAGATATATCTGGTGACGTTGACGTTGATGGTACTATGGAAGCTGACGCTATAACGCTTGGCGGTACAGCTATTCAAACGTTCATGCAGAACAATCTTACGTTTACTACAAACACAGACGTAGATGTAAGTAATGCTAACTTATTAACTAGACTAGCTGCATTAGAATCAGCTGGCGGCGCTGCAGATCAAAACATTGTTATAGGTACTGACTCAGGCGATACGATTGTTATTACTGGTAACTTACAAGTTTCAGGTACTACAACAACGGTAGATTCAACTACTGTAAGCATAGGAGATCACAATATAGTTTTAGACTCTGACAACTCTACTTCGGCCGTGGTTGACGGCGCTGGTATAACTCTTGAAGGTGGATCTGGCGATGACGTTACTTGGATGTGGAGCGCTGGTAACGGTAGAATGGAGTTAAAAGCTGGATCTTCATTGACTAGAATGGCGGCTTCTGATTTTGTTGGTAACTTAACAGGTAACTCTACTACTGCTACTACTGCAGTAACGGCTACAAATGTTACCGCTGTAGCAAACAACTCTAACAACGAGACTGTATACCTAACGTTTGTTGACGGTGCTACAGGACAGCAGGGAATAGAAACTGATACAGCTTTAAATTATAATCCTTCTTCAAACATTTTAACTGTAGTTGAATTAGATGTAAGTGGAGATGTTGATGTAGACGGCACGCTTGAGACAGACGCTCTTACAATTGGTGGAGCAGCTGTATTAGCTCAAGCTACAACAGATGCTGTTGGTGCGGTTGAACTTGCTACGTCTGCAGAAACACAAACTGGCACTAGTACAACTAGAGCTGTTACGCCTGACGGTTTAGCAGCAAGATCTGTAGTAGCTGATATAGACGTATCTAGCTTAACAGATGCTAATATAGTTACTATAACACACAACTTAGGTACCGCAGACATAATGGTTCAGGTTTATGATAAGACTACTGAAGCAAACATTATGTGTGACATTGCTAGAACTACTGACGACTTTGCTACGGCTAGTACAAGCGTTGTTTCAATTGACTTTGGAACAGCACCTCCAAATGACTGTAGAGCTTTAATAACATCGTTAAAAGGAGCAACAGCATCTGGAACAGTAGCTTATACGTAAAATACAATTAAATATAATTAAATGGCGGTAAATTTTTATTCAAACGTACATTTTGCTGACAACATAGAGCTTGGCCATGTTTCAGACACTACGATAGCTAGATCTGCAGCTGGTAAAGTTACAATTGAAGGCGCGCCTATACAGACAACTCAAATAGTCACAAGCCATCACAACATGTCTTTAGATGGCGGTAGTTCTACTGTTGATTATTACTTCCCTATTAACTCATTAGCAGATGGTAGTAGCTCTAGTTTATATTATACTAGAGTTTTACCTGCATACGATGGTAAAGTAGTTAAAATTTTATTTAGAGGCTCTGGTAACATGGGTAGCAGCTGTACAATATATATGTCTAGAAGAGCTCACGACGGAACATCTTCATCGCATCAAACTAGTAGTTTTCAAGCCTCAGAAACATTTAACGGCGCAACAAAGACTACCGTAATAGTACCTTGTGGTGTTGGTGGTAGTAATGCTGCTGACTGGGTGTTTGAAGAAGGAGATCAACTAGGTTTTTCATTAGTTAAAAATACAACTGCAACAAACGTGGATTTAGTAGTTACAATAGTTTACGAATATACAATAAGTTAATATGGCATTAGGTAATAGAAGATCAGCAGACATATTTAATAAAAACACAGGTGATAACGCAGATGCTAAAAGTATAACTAG
>Ga0208134_1000115_pt1 | contig 47464 bp, 41 predicted proteins | sample VirMetDEL_Mar_31_FD_184515 | JGI IMG/M metagenome (GOLD analysis project Ga0208134, IMG submission 184515) | Aqueous microbial communities from the Delaware River and Bay under freshwater to marine salinity gradient to study organic matter... | ecosystem: Environmental > Aquatic > Marine >...
CCTCGCCTTGGCCTTCGCCTTGGCCTTCGCCTTGGCCTTCGCCCTCGCCTTGGCCTTCGCCTTGGCCTTCGCCTTGGCCTTCGCCTTGGCCTTCGCCCTCGCCTTCGCCCTCGCCTTCGCCTTCGCCCTCGCCTTTGCCTTCGCCTTTGCCTTCGCCTTTGCCGTCTTCGGGCGTGTTCTGCGCGGGGGTTTGGAGCAGCGCCGCAAGAAGTTCTGCTGCTAATTTGATGCGGGTCGCTGCTGCCAGTCTGCCGGGACGAGCGTCCTGTTGGCTCGCCAATCCCGTGACCGTTTCAACTGCCGTCTCGACTAGGGCCAGAACAGCGGGGTCCGCTATCTGGCGGACGCGTGCCAAGTTCACGTCCAGCTTGGGCGTGTTCTGGTAGCCTCGGGCGTTGATGCTCGCCCCTAGAAGCACCTGCGCTTGGTGCGCCGGGTCGGTGGGTAGAGTGGCGTGAGGCCAGATCATGACTTGCTCGTTCAACTCGCCCAATAGGTCGCGCGCTGCGCCTGCGAACTTGTTTCGGGGCTTGCTCGCCCACGTTTCGATATACATGTCCTCGATGGCGTTCGTCATCTGGTGCAACTGTGGGAGGGGCACGCCATGCACCCTTGCCGCGACTTGCAGTCTGTTGCTCAGTTTCTCCATGTCGGACAAAACCGCGTGCAATGTCTCATGGACAACGTAGGCCATAAGCGTCCGGGCGAATTTCCCGGACACCTGTTTATCTGGGTCATACGTTGGGAGGCTGATCGTTAACTCTCCGGCCGTCGCCGATATTCTGGCGGTCTCACCTCCGAGCAAATCGACGTTCACTTGGTGGATATCGGATCCGGACTGGCCGGTGGTCATCGCTTTGACCGTTTTCGTCACTGCGCTTGCGAAGTCCTCGTAGGACACCCAAACGGCAAAGTCATAAAGGTTTTTATCTGCGGTGGTTTTCATGATGTGTCTCCTTTTTTCTGGTGTTTCAGTTGAAAGCGTTCTGCGGGATGTTGGCCGTCCACAATTGGCGAAGCGGCTCGCGGTCGTCATATGGTGCGGTTTGCAAAACCGCCAAGTGTAGCGCCTCCGCGCCGGACGCACCGGATGCGATGCAGCCTGCCAGCGCTTCCAGCCGCCGGAAACCAAGTCCGTGTGACAGGTTGCCTTCACCGGAGGCTTTGCGGGTCTTGCCTGCGAAATCCACAAGGATGCGCGCGTGTTTTGCGTCGATCCCGGTCCGCTGAACAAGCAGTTTGCTCTCTGCTTTGGCGGGCAGGTAGTCGATTGGTACTGTGATGCTGAACCGGTCCAGCGTGGCCCGGTTCATAACGCGAGTGCCTTCGTAAGCGCCGTTCTCGTCACCGGTGCCGGAAGTGTTGTCCGCTGCGAGGAAAACAACGCCGGGGGCAACGGGCACGATCTCGCCAGTGTCCGGGATTTGGAGCGTGCGGTCCGCGTCCAGCACTGATTGCAGCACCATCATTGCGCCGGGGCGTGCGGCGGATGGCTCGTCAATCAAAATGACCGTGCCGGGGCGACGGATGGCTGCCGTCAATTGTCCGTCCTGCCAGACTGTTGATCCGTCCACTAGGGCGGGCATCCCAACAAGCGTCGGTGCGTCCGTTTGATCCGTGCACGATATGCGGACAAATGGCCGGTTGAAGCGTGCCGCGACTTGCTTGGCGAAAGTCGTTTTGCCTGTCCCGGCTTGGCCAGTCAGGAAAACATTGCGACATGCGGCAAGTTCGGCGAGGACAAGCGCCGTGTGCTCGGACCAAACATAGCTTGCGTCCGTGGCTGGTGCGTCTGGTGCGTCATATACATCGAAAGTAGCTGCCGCCTGTTTGGCCGTCATCGGTGTTTCGATCCCGGACGCGTCCAGCCGCCGAGGCTCCGTGATTTTAGGAATGTGTCCCTTGATCTTTGCCGGGTCGATTGCTGCGCGCTCCACGATGCGAACGATTGCCGCCGGGGGTGGCGTGCAAGCTTTGACGGCCATGCGGTGCAACAGCGCCTTGTATCCGTCAAAGTCTCCGGATCCCATCAGGCTTTGCAGCTTCACCACTGCGGCCCGCGCGGTCTTCTCCACGTCTCCGTCCTCGCCTTCGCCTTCGCCTTGGCCCTCGCCTTGGTCCTCGCCTTGGTCTTGTTCCTCTGGGACGTCCGCTGTTGGTGCGCCGTTGTTAGTGTTGGTCGCCAATGCCAGCACTGCGGCCCCGCCGAGCCCTTCCGTTGCCGCTCTGGCGTTTACCGCGTCCATTGCTTGAGCGGACGTCATGCCGTTCGCCTTGGCTTGGTCGTACCATGTCGCCTCGCGTTCGGTCGGCTGATCGAAGCCCAACAGCGTGGCGTATTGGCTCAGGTCCGCGACGCTTGCGCCTGTTACTAGCTGTGGGTCGCTGCCCACAATCGCCTCGCGGTCTGGGTGGTTGCGGATGCGGCTCTTGATAATCGTCCGGGCGGAACCTTTGAATGTCATGCTTGTCATGTCTGTTTTTCCTTTGTCGGTTGTGCAGGGCGGATTGCCCCGTCCATTCCTTACCAAATTTTTGTCGGATGTGTCAAACAACAAAAGGCGTCCGGGCGACAAAGGCGTCCGGGCGTCCGGGTCTGGACGTCTGGGTCTGGGCGTCCGGACGTCTGGCCGCCGGGTCTGGCCGCCGGGTCTGGACGTCTGGGTCTGGGCGTCTGGCCGCCGGGTCTGGGCGTCCGGGTCTGGGCGTCTGGGCGTCCGGGGCGCGCGCGCGCCGTCGGGCTGCCCAGCTTTCTGGTGCGGACAACCCGCTAAATCCGTGCTACGTAACCCGCACAACCCGCACAACCCGCACAACCCGCTGGGAGGATTTCATTGTGACCGATATTTCAAAAGAAAAACGAGATAAACTTTTAGCCACGCTGGAGCGCATCGAAGCCGCGCCCGAAAAGACCCGCAGGACCAAGCGGCTCAATCTCAACCCCAAAGTCGAACAGCGCGTCACCCCGGAGGGCAAGTTGGCCCGTGGGGGGTGGCGTGGCCAGCCGGGGTCACTGGCCGCGCTGGACGTGCACCGGGGGCGGACGCTCATTCACTTGCTGCCCAAGTGTGCAGGCGTGACTAAGCTCGGCAAGCCTTGCGGCAAGCCTAAGATGCGAGAGAGTGAGTTTTGCTGGACGCACAACAGTCCGGGGTTCCTGTCGGCTCGGACCAAGAAAGACCTGCTCTGGAAACCTAGCCGCACGCGGGTTCTGCGAAGGGCGCTGGGCAATCTGGTTGCGACGCCGGGGATGGTGCCGGAGGAATTGAAGCAACAACCCGTGTTCATGGCGGTGGCGGAGATAGCCTACAACAACCGGTACATTCCCCGTGACAGCGGCACCCCGTTAGAGGTCCGGCTCAAACATGCGCGAAGGTGGGAGGTCGCCGGACGCCTCACATTGGAGTTGGCCAATGCGTGGCACTCGCTAGTTGGGGATGGGAACCACGAGGGGTGGCACCGGGCCGTGGAGAAGGCGCGCAGACTAGTCTAGTCTGCCAGCGCTTCCAGCCGCCGGGGGAGGTCGGGCGAGGGAAGTGTCTATTGTCTGCCAAAAAAGGCCCCTCTCTCTCTATACATATATATATACCCCTATATACCCTTTATATTTATATATTACATTATATTATATATTAACTTAGACATTAGACTTTGATACTTAAGCTTTTTGTTTTGTTGGAGATTTTTGTCTGCTATCAAGCTGTCTAGCTGAAAACACATAGACAGCTTTTTCCCGCCCAAGCGGAACGGCGGCGCGCGGCGCAACCTGAACGGTAACGGTTGCCCCGCCCGACTAACGTCACGACGGTATCCAAAAACATGCTGACAGACGGGATAAAGAAAAAGTCCGCGACCAAAAGTTTTGGACGCGGACCATAGACACATAGACAGATGGGGGTTTGGGGTTACGGCATGTTGCTTAAGAGCCGATCCCGATCTTCCTTCATGATCCGCTCCAACTCGGCGGCTGCTTGGTCGGCCATCCACCGCCCGCCTTTGGTCTTCGCATCCACGACGTCCCTCGGCGTTAACGCAGGGCCCGCCCACATGGATGCGCGCGACACGCCTGAAGTCCGCACTTGGCCAAGGTTCGTACAACCCGCCGCCTTCATGCCTTGAACGATCACCTTGAGTGTAAGCCCGCCCGCCTTCACGGACGTGGGGGCCGCAACGGCGGCGTAGCTTTCAATCTCGTTTGCCGTCAGGAACCGCCGCCCGTGGAACCTGCCGCCCACAACGAACTGATCCAACACCCACTTGGATTTGTCACTGAGGTTGTGGGCGAGCATCGCGGCTTTGGAGCCGGACGTGTCAGGCGGCAGCAAGTGCGGGTTAAAGTTTGACAGGTCTCGGGCCAACAAGAACCCCATAACCCGCTCCGCCTCCGCAACGGACCCGATCACCGGGGCCATGCGCTTGTACCAATCAGGGGCTTTTGGGTCCGCTGGTGACACGTAGGCCGCGATGCGCCTATCGTCGTCCTCCAGACCTCGCATCGCGTCCATATGGTTGGTGAAACCAATGAAGTTGGCCGTGGGCTCAAATGAGAAAGTCTTTGCGTACTTGCCGTTTATTTCGATCCGCCCGGCGTTCTGCCCGGTCCAGTCCTTCAACTTGTTGTACAAAGCCCCGTCCGCGCCGAACCGCAATTCCGGCATGACCACCATTTTCGCCCGTTGCCAAGAGTTGAACTGGCTTTCCAAGCGAGTGTTGTTCACGAACTGGACATTGTGCGCGCCCAAGATGTGAACCAACGGAGACAACCAAGTGTCTTTGCCGACCCCCTGCCCGCTGGCGATAAACAGCACCACAGGTGTTCTCTTGCCCGGAAACTGAACTTGGTAGGCCAACCAGTCCAACGCATAATTCCGGAAATCGTCGCAAGGCAACATGTATCCGGTCAAATCAAGCCACGCGTCCGGCACGCCCGCGCTCGCCACCAAGCCCCCCGGCGTCCACGTGTTGATCTGCTCAACCTTCTGTCCATGTTCGTTCACGGCCAACACGACGGGGTCCTCCACGCCGGGTTTGTAGGTCACTCCGTAAGCCGTCCGGCGATCAGGATGGTTGCGCAGGACATTGCACACCCGCTTCGCTCCGCTCAACCCGGCGGGATAGTGGGGCAGCACATCGGCGTGAAACTCCAGTTGCTTCTCGTCCATCAACTCCCGGTCCTCGGTGTCGAAGAAACCCTTGACCGGCCCAACCCAAACGAACCGCTCGACCAGACGCTCGGTGGCCGCGTCCAAGGCTTCCGCCGCCTGCGTCGCGCGCACCTCCATCCTCCGGGCCATTTCCTCGGCGTCATGCACAGCAGGGCTGTCGTCAACAACAGCCTGCCCAAACTTAACGCCGTGTTGCTCGAATGAGGCCCGCGCCTCGAAAGTCTGCGCGGACAAAGGCAGGTCCGCCGGGCGAGACCCAACAGCCTCCATCGCAGAAACGTGGTCCTCGTACTGCCCCCGGATCATCGCCGCGAAGTCCGGCGAGCGCAGCCCGTCGCAAGACGCGTGGTTGCAGTGACACAACCCGCCCCCTAAAAACGCAAAGCCAGTCTCTGGCCGGTCGCCATGTTCTGCCATGTTAGGACATAGCGCGTCGATCACCCCTTGGCGCGTCGAAGGGACGGGGTTAAGCCCCACCACACCGGCCATCCGGACAAGGGGGTCCTCCGCGTCCGCCACCCGAGCCAACGCGCCGTTGCCCACTGAGGCCAACTGACGGCCCGTCATAGCCATTTGCGGAACAGGCGCGTTCCTCCAATCTTCCCGGCCAAGCAACACTTGACCTATTTCGTCCAAAGATACTTTGTGACCTCGGTCCCACGTCACGGACGACACACTCGGCGGCCTCTCACCGGGCCCCCGGTATTTGGGCTTGGAATTCCAACCCATAGGGAGCCGCAGATACCGGGTCGGGTCATGCAGCGCGTCCGTCAGCTTCGCCTCAATCATGTAGGCCCGGATCAGCGCCAATTCGTCGCGCCTCTCGTCCGTGGTAGGATCACCGTCCAGCGCCCAGACCCAACTCTCATTGCCGGGCGATGTTTCGATCCGCACGGTCGGCTCCGGGAACCCCACCGCAAACATGGTGTCCCACAACCCGCGATCCACCTTCGTTCCAATGTCGTCGGCGTACAACACGGGCTGCGATACGACTTCGCCAAGCGTCCGGTTGTTGGCCCCCGCCCGGATCAGTCCGGTGCAGAAGTACAAGTCCGCTTCGCGCGGGTCAGGCACGGCGCGCTTCAAACGCTCCAGCCCCTGCATCCCGAACCAAGACGCCCCCTTCTCTATGTCCGAAAAACCGGCGAGCCAAACTTGCTCGACCTTATCCACACCATACAACTCAACTAAGAAGCTTCGCACCACATTCCAATCAAGGCTCTTGTTCGTCGGGTCCGTCATTTTATTCTCCTAAATCTGGTTTGCCCAATCTGTCAGTTTGTCTAGCAAACAACAAGACAAAATCTACACGGCAAACAAAAAAGAGCCGCAGCGCAAGCCACGGCTCAGTTTCAAAGACTACATAGCTATTCGCAGCTACGCGCGAACGGCCACCAACCCCACAGGCCCGGACGCGTTCACCGCCGCCAAGCCGAACCCCGGCTGGTAGTGGGCGTAATGTTTCTGCGTGACCTCCAAGGTATCCCCCAAGATAGCCGCGATCTGGTCCAGAGGCACACCCCACCCGGCCCGCAGCGTGGCCCACGTCCGCCGCAAATCGTGAATAGTGAGATTGGAAGGGAACTGGTATTTCTGCGTGAACCGCTTGAACGCCTGCCGGACCTTGCCGTCGTGACCAAGCACGTGCACCCCGTCCGTTCCGTCCTCCCCGGCCCGTGCCTTCAAGTCCATCAGGACAGGCATCAGCTTATCACTGATAGGCACCGGCACCCGGCGCTTCTTCGTTGTGGCCCGCGTCGGGTCCCGAAAATCAATTAACTTGTTAACTAAATCTACCCTGTCCCACGTGAGCCCACGGATTGCGCTCTCGCGCGCCGCCGTCTCCAACGCCAGACAGATGAACGCGCCAACCCGACGATACTGGAAATGTGCACTCCCCACGCACACCACGGACGCACACGTAAACATGCGGTTCGCCCCGCCCTCGTTCAAGTAAAACAACCTCGGCGGGCTATCGGCAGGCAGGTCGAACGCGGGGATATCCGCCGGGTCGATCAGACTGCGCCGTGGGTTCGCGGCCCAATTCATCGCCGCGCGAAAGGCGGACAGGTCCCGCCTCACAGTTCCGGGCTTCACCCCGGCCTTGGCCCGCGCAAGCTTGAACCTCTCCACGTCCGCGAAACCAAGCGAACCCACATCCAAGGCCCCCAACTCCCGCCCGACAACCCGCAGCGAAAACATGTTCGTCGGGCTGGCGTTATTCACCTCCACGTGTTCGGCCACGTAGCGGTCGATCACATCTTGCACGGTCATGCCGCGCACGGACGCCTCGTAGCTGGCCCGTTGCGCTAGCCACACATCTTTGAAGCGTTCAGCCTCGCGCTTGTTCGGAGTGCCGCAAGACTGGCTGCGCGATCTACTGCGGCCCGCGTCGTCGTCCCGCTCAGACCACCGGATTTCCCACCGGCCTGACTTGTTTTGCGCAAGTTTGTATTCCGTTCCCGCCATGACGCTACCTCTCGTCTTTGTAAATAGTCTACCAAATCCTGCTTTAGAAAACGCACCGCGCGTCCACCGTCCGACAACCTGACGGAGTGAAGATCACCCCCCGCACGCAGTCGGCCCACGGTCTTTTCTGAAACACCCAATTTCGAAGCCACCTCCCGAGTGGTTAACAAATCCCCGGCGTCGAACATCAACGGATCTTACCGTCCAGAACCGCCACGACCTTACTGGCAGTTACCATGTCTGTCAGGACGTTCACCCGCAGGAACACCCCGCCGTCCACGACACGGATATCAATGGTCGGGGCACCCCCTGAGAAGGCCCTCTCGGCCAACACGTCCGGCGCGAGGTTCTCCGCCGACACGCCCAACCCCGCAGCCAACTCGCGCAGACTTTGCTCGGTCGGGACCGTGGCCCCCTTCTCGTATGCGGACACCCGGTCCCGATGGCGAGCAACAGTGTACCCGCGCTTATCCACGGTCTCGCCCCACACTGCACGAGCAAGGTCAGACTGCGACCACCCCCGTGCCTTGCGGGCTTGCGCCAGTCTCTCTGGGAAAATCCCCGTCAACGGGATTTCACTCGATTGTTTCTTGTCCACTTCTTAATCCTCCACATAAGCAACAAAAACACCAAACACTAAGCACCATTTGACAAACAGGTCAATATTTAACTGCGTCCACGCCCCGCCCGGCACACAAAACATGACGCCAAGTTATTGATAAAACAGCACAACGAAACGTCATCTTATATTTTTGTGGTGACTGTCGTTTTCGCGGGTTAGTTTGTCAACAATGACAAACACTCACCCGGAGGCAGAATAATGGCCCGACAATTTACAACAGGCGGCAACGTGTACTGGAACGATCCGCTGATAATAACGCGCTCAGGGACCAACCCCGAGGCGGTCCTTTCCATGCTGCGCCGCCACAAGCAGACCTATCAGGACCACGCTGGCGAGGTGCAACCCACGGTTGGGGCCGTGTACCAATGGCACAGCCGCAGCAAAATCCCTGAACACTGGCGCGCGGTCCTCGTATATTGCCTGTTGGTGGACGAGAAAATCACCGTGCCCGAGTTATTCCGGCTAGGCTCGGCGGCCCGCAGCGTGGCCCGCCGCCCCGCAGACCCCAAACAATTGGAACAGGAACTTGACGCGTGAGTTATCGCGTCTTTGTAGGTGTCGATCCGGGGCTCACCGGCGCGGTTGCGTGGGTGGGCGTCCCTGAACACGGCGATGGACCGCCAGTCCTACTGGACGTCCGGGATATGCCGACGGTCCGCGTCCGCGTGGGAAAAGGCCACCGCAACAAACTCAACTTACCTGCTCTCGCCGACGCCGTGAGCCACCCGGCGATCAGCCACCCCGAGATGTGCTTCATTGAAGAAGTCCACTCAATGCCCGGACAGGGCGTGGCGTCAACCTTTACATTCGGGCACGCATTTGGAGCAATCGAAGGCATCATGGCGGGCGCGGGCGTGCCCTACCGCTTAATCCCCCCAAAGGAGTGGCAAGCGCCGTACAAGATCAGGGGCCAAGAAAAAGACAAGTCCCGGCTGGTTGCCGCGCAGCTTTTCCCCGGTCGCTCGGAAATGTTCAAACGTAAAATGGACAACGGTCGGTCCGATGCAGCGCTCCTTGCGCTGCACGCCGCAGTTGTGACCACCCAGATGTTAAAATAACCGCACCGGGAAAATCACTGTTGCCTTTGCATGCTGTGTAGGTTAAAAAATCTGACAAATCAGTCAAAATGGAAACAATCATGCCCCCGTCGCAAGCATTGAAAGTCAAACACTACCAACAAGAAGGCATCGACTTTCTGACGGCTCGCAACCGGGCGTATATTTTTGACGACGCGGGCCTTGGCAAATCAATGCAGATGATCCTCGCCGCAAACAACCGGAACGCCCACCGGCTGCTTGTCCTCGCCCCGGCAATCGGACGAGTGTCTTGGGCCTTGCAGTTTGAAACGTGGGACGACACGAAACGCCCTGTCTACCAATGGCCTTCCGACACGGCGGGCATGATCCCGGCGTCCGGACCTTGCGCCATCATCGTATCAGTGGACCTTTTGTCAAATCCCCAGAACTACGTCGCAATCCGCGCCGCGCTCAACGCGGGCGACCCAATGGACATGGTGATTATTGACGAGGCCCACTATTTGGCCAACCCCACCGCATTGCGCACGCAAGCAATATACGGGACAGACTACACCGACAGCGTCTTGAAGGGTGCGAAAGGGTGTTGGGTGGCGACTGCCACGCCGACGCCGAAACACGCCGGGCAACTTTACAGCCACCTTCGTGCAGTCACACCGGGACTGTTGCGTGACCTGTTCCCGGCCCTCGGACGCCTGCCGACGCAGGAGGAATTCGAAGATGAATTCTGCGAAGTCCGGCTCGACACCAAGCGCCGCCGGGGGGCGCTACCCGTGCGGATCGTTGAAGGCAACCGCGCAACGGAAATTGTCAGGCTCGCCGAAGCACTGGCCAACTACATGTTAGTGCGCCACAAAGCAGAAGTTTTGCAGGAGTTGGACCCCATCATCGCGTGCCTTCTTCCGTTGGACGTGAAGGGCAATCACCCGGCGGCGGACGCACTCTTAACCAAAAGCGCGCGCGAAAACATGTCCGGAGACCAGTTTTTGAGTGAGTTAAGCGCTCTTTACCAAGCCCCCACCTCCACCGGCATCATCAGCAGTGATTACGCCTCCTACCGCAGAGATTTGGGCGAAAGAAAAGCGCACGCGGCGATGCCTTGGATAATCGACTACCTGACAAGCGACCCGGACCGAAAACTGGTTATCTTCGCGCACCACGGCGCTGTCATCGACTACATACAAAGCCGCCTCGCCGTCTTGCAAATTACCCACGGGGTGATACGAGGCAAGACAAACACAGAACACCGCGCCCAAGCGGTGAAACTTTTTCAAGAAGGTAAACTCCGCGTTATTATCGGGCAGAACAAAGCCGCAGGGACCGCCATCACGCTCACGGCGGCGGACACGTGCTTACTGTTGGAGCCCCACCCCACCCCGGACGTCAACTACCAAGCTATTTCCCGCTTGCACCGCATCGGCCAGCAAGGAAGCGTCAACGCGCATTTTGCCTTCGCCGCAGAGGAACCAACGGAACGGCGGATGGCCAGAATTCTCCAGCGCCGCGCACAAGACAACCTCCAACTGTTCGGAGGCACAACCGCGCAAGGCGTGATCCCTCGCCTCTTACAACCCACATCACCACTTCCATATTTCCCCACAACTTAAAGGTCGAACAATGAAATCCACCCCCACAGCTTCCGCGCCCACAATCACACTCAACATCACCGGCGGGACCGTCGCCGAAGTGCACGAAATGATTTTGCAGGTTGCCGCCGCGATCAACCCGGAACGCCTCCAGTCGATCAAAGTGCAAGACAACCCGCCAGCCGCGACAGCACAGATAGGCGAGCCAGCGCCAGCGCCAGCGCCCGAGCCAGCGCCAGCGCCCGAGCCAGAGCCAGCGCCAAGCACAGTGAAGGACATGTCGGACGCGGAGTGCTTGCGCATGGCATTGCGTGAAGTGCAGGAACACTTCGCCAAAGACCCGAGAAGCATCTCGCACATCACGAAACTGCAAGGCCAATATGGCGTGAAGAAATTCACCGAAATCCCCCTAGAAAAAGGCCGGGACTTCCTGTCTGACGTCCGCCTCATGACTGCGGGCGCGGCAACGGCCTAAACCCACCACCTCCCCGGCGTGCAAACAGCATCGCGCCGCAACTGGCCCCGGAAATTAGTTTTTCCGGGGTCTCTTTTTGACTTGTTTGTCTGTTTCGTCGGATGCTATACCTACACACACAACAAAAGAAAGAGCGCCCCATATGCCGCCCACCACCCACTCCAGTTTTTCGGCGTCATCGGGCGCGCGACTTCTGGCGTGTCCGGGATCGTTCGGCCTTGGCGAGCGCCTTGGCCCGCAAGGGCGCACCTCCACTGTATTCTCCGCCGAAGGCACCTTGGCCCACGCGCTTGGTGAGGTTTGTATCTTCACCGGCAGGGACGCTTCCGAATTCATAGGCCAGACCCGGCACTCCGACGGCTTCACTTTCACGATAGATGAAGATTTTGCAGAGCATGTCCAAACATACGTGGACTTCGTGCGCGGCCTCATAGCCCTCGGGTACATAGTGGCGCTGGAGCGCACAGTGGACCCCTCGGTTCAATGGACTGAGCCCGGACGCCCGGACAACCTGCCGCCGCTGCCGCTGGAACTGTTCGGCACCGCCGACGTGGTCGCCTACCACCCCGGCAAGTCGCACTTGATTATCGGCGACCTGAAATTCGGCGCAGGAGTTTCCGTGGAAGTTGAGCGGAACGCGCAGCTAACCTACTACGGCGCGGGCGCGATGAACCCCGGACTGCTGGCCGATATCTGCAACGACCACGGCCAGCAATACGCAGGCGTAGCAGCCGTCACGTTCGCAGTGATCCAGCCGCGCGCACACCACCCGGATGGCCCGGTCCGTACGTGGGACACCACCCCGTCCGACGTTCGCAATTGGGCGCGCACCACTCTCTACAACGGCGTGTTGACGGCCATCGCGGACAACGGGCAGACACTGGCCGCGGGAGATTGGTGCAGGTTCTGTCCGATACTCGCGCACTGCGCCAAGCCTCGTGAAATGGCGGCGGCTGCGGCCAAAGCGATGTTCCTTAACACACCCCTCCACAACATACCTGACCCCGACGGCATGGGGGGCCAGTTACCCGACGTCCACCTGACGGACGACCAAATAGCGGACCTCCTAGACCGCATCACGATCATCGAACCGTGGTTGAAAGCACTCAAGGTCCTTGGCCAGAAACGTATCCGCAAAGGCGCAACACTCACAGGGTGGAAGCTTGTGCCCGGACGTGGCCGGAGGGTCTACGCCGAAGCCGACGAAGCCGCGCTGGAAACCGCGCTACTTAACGCGGGCGTGAAACCCGCCGACCTGTTCGCCCGCAAAATGAAATCCCCGGCGCAACTCGAACGCGCCGTCGGCAAGCAGGAATACGCGGCCAAAGTCGCGCCTCATGTCGTCAAGAAATCTTCCGACAGCCAACTCGCTGCCGAAGGTGATCCGCGCGCCCGGATCGAACGCCGCAAGGCGAAGGACGCATTTGCCCCACAAACCGCAACTAAACCCAATCATGGAGAATAAAAATGGCAAAAACTGTTATGACGCCCATCGGCGTCCTCAACTTCCCTCACTTCTACACCGCGTCCACGAACAAAGAGAACCCCAACCAAGGCCCCCGGTTTTCCGGAATGTTGTTGTTCGATGACCTCGGCACCCAATCCACCGCCTACAAAGAATTGCGCGCCAGCGTAATGGAGGCGATTGTGGACAAGTTTGGCGCGGCCAAAGCGGCGGACCCGGCCTTCATCCGCAGCCTGCGCCTCCCCTTCCGGGACGCCGCAGACAAGTCTTACAACGGCTTCGAAAACGGCTCCATTTTCATCTCCGCGTGGGCCCGAGAAGAAGATGGTGCGCCCGAAGTTGTGGACCTCCACGGCACAACCATCCAAGTGCCCGCCGACGTCTTTTCCGGACAGCTTGCGCGCTTCACCGTCCGTCCGTTTGCTTACGACAGCAACGGCAACAAGGGCGCGTCCTTCGGGCTGGAACACGTGCAGATCGTGAAAGCGGACATGCCCCGCCTCGACGGTCGCCAGAGCGCGGACAAGGCGTTCGCCGGAGGCATTGACGCGGACCAAGCCAAGGCCCTCGGCATCGACCTCTCCGGCGGCGGCTCCGGCTCCGGCCCCATTCTGGACGACGACCTACCCTTCTAAGCACACGACACCCCCCGGCACGTCCGGGGGGCCACTTCCCTTTCGAGGATACTCACATGGCCAGCACTTCCAACACCCGGCGCGACGCCGAAAACAACGCCCAACGCATATCCGACTATTGGGCCCGGCAGGGTTTTCGTGTCCTTACGAAAATCGTCCGGGAGCCATGGGTCCGAGGCGTGAACACTCCCGGTTACTCCGTCCGGACGGACATGCTGGACGGCCTCCCCTACGCGCACCCCCTGAACGTCAACCGCCGGGCAAGACAGTCCGACGAACAGAAGGAGAAACCAAGTGGCCCGAGAAGAAGATAAAGTCCCCGGATGGAAGGACGACGGCGACAAGGTTCGTATCGAACTGGTCCCGTCCGAGTTTGTGTTCGCCACTGCTGCCGTCCTGACCTTCGGCGCGAAGAAATATTCCGACCGGAATTGGGAAAATGGAATGTCTTGGGGCCGCGTGTTCGGCGCGCTGATGCGCCACTTGTGGGCTTGGTGGGCGGGGCGCGGCCCGGCGACCGTCAACTTCCTGTTTGGTGAATTGGACGACGAAACGAAACTCTCGCACCTATGGCACGCGGCGTGCTGCCTCTCCTTTCTGATCGCCTACGAACAGCGCCCGGCGATGGCCCCCTTCGATGATCGGCCCACGCCATGAGTTACATATACCCCGCCGACATTCGGATCACGCGCCACGCCCGGCGCAGGTTCAAGGAGCGCACCGGCCTCCCCATTCGCGCCGTGAAAGCGGCGGCGGCTAACGCAATTGAGCGCGGCGAGAAGCTAGAGGACTTGCCGTTCTTCCAACGCACCCGGCTGCAAACGCTGGCGGCGAAGCATAGTCCGAACACTGAGACAGATATCCGCGTGTTCAACGGCGTGGCCTTCGTGTTTCGGGTCGGGTGCATTGCCATGGACGGACGATATCAGACCGACGTCGCCGTCCTTGTGACCGTGCTGCCGAACTACGGGAGCGACCAATACGCAGAGAACGCGCATGAATGACCCTAAATCAAACAGAGTATTGTCTATAGACTTTGAAACGACCAGCACCGTAGACCTCCGCAAGACGGGGGTTTTCCCCTACGCGCGGCACGAGGACACGAAGGTCTTGTGCATGGCTTACGCCTTTGACAACGACCCGGTGCAAGTCTGGCGGTGGGACCAACCGTTTCCTGCGGACGTGGCCGGGCATGTTCAATCCGGCCTGCCCGTCCGCGCATGGAACGCGCAGTTTGAGTTTGAAATCTGGAACAACACTCTGGCCCGCCACGTACTACTCCCCGCCCTGACCCGTGACCAGCTTTTCGACACCATGGCCCAAGCGGCCTACTACGGTCTGCCCCTTGGGCTGGACCAGTCCGCCGAAGCTGCGGGCCTTAGCCTGCGCAAAGACAAAGCGGGCCACGCGCTGATGATGCGGATGAACAAGCCCCGGACGAAAGCCAAGCCGGGCCAGCCCGCAACGTGGTGGCACGATGACGACCCCGCCAAGGTGGACGCTCTCTGCGCCTACTGCGCGCAGGACGTTCAAGTCGAGCGCGCCATGGCCAACCGGCTGGCCCCACTACCCCCGCGCGAGCGCGAAATCTGGCTGCTCGACCAGAAGATAAACGCCCGAGGCATGGGCATGGATTTGAAACTGATCGCCGCGCTGGAGACAGTCGCCGCCAACGCGACCCGCGCAATCAACAGCGCACTCGATCGGCTCACCGGCGGCGAAGTTCGCACCGTAGGATCCACCCGCGCGATGTTGGATTATCTCAAAAGCCTCGGTTGGAAAGGCGCGGACCTGACGAAAGACACCGTGGCGCGGGCCATCGCGGACCCCAACACGCGCGACTACGTCCGGGAAGTCCTGCAACTAAGGCAGGACGGCGCTAAAACCTCAACGGCGAAACTCCCGGCCATGCGGTTGGCCGCCACGGACGCCCCGTTTCCTGTGGAGTTATTAATTGAGGGGGATTTTCCTTGCGTCCGTGGGCTGCTCCAGCATTACGGGGCGTTCCGGACAGGCAGGTGGGCCGGGAGACTGGTCCAACCGCAGAACATGCCGCGTCCGTCACTCAGCCAAGATGAACTAGACCTAGCCATCGAAATCATTCTCGGCGGCTGCTTCGACCCAGAAACACTGGAGTTGGTGTTCGGCGTGTCCGCCATGGAACTAGTGTCCTCCTTGCTCCGCTCCGTCCTCACCGCACGCCCCGGCTGTTTATTGGCCGTGGTGGACGCCTCGCAGATCGAAGCGCGCGTCCTGCCGTGGCTGGCGGACGAACAGAAAGGCTTGGAAGTTTTCCGGCAAGGACGAGATGTTTACATCGCCGCCGCCGCAGACATTTACCGCACCCCGGAGGAAAGCGTAAGCAAGGACATGCGCCAGATTGGCAAAGTCGGCGTGCTGGCCCTTGGCTTCGGCGGCGCAGAGGGCGCGTTCCAAACAATGGCGGCGAACTACGGCGTGGAGGTGACAGACCAGCGCGCAGGCGAAATCAAGGACGCGTGGCGAGCGGCCAATCCTAAGATTGTGCAATTCTGGAAGGACCTCGACGCGGCGTTCTTGCAGTGCGTCCGGGCTCACGGTCAGGTGCTGGCGGTCAAGGTGGGCCACGTCAAAGTTGGCCGCGTGGGCGCGCACGTCGTCATTGTCCTGCCGTCAGGACGGTCGCTTTGGTATCGGGACGTTCAGGAAGGGACCAACAAATTCGGCCAACCCTGCTCCACCTACATGGGTGTGGACCAATACACCCGGCAGTGGAAACGGCTGGACACCTACGGCGGCAAGCTGGCTGAGAACGTTACGCAAGCTGTGGCGCGTGACTGCTTGGCCGAGGTTATGTTGTCGGCTGACAAGATAAACATAGCTGTGCTGTTGACCGTCCACGACGAATTGATCACCGAGGCGGCGGCAGGGGCCGAAGCCTCAACCCTGACAGCGCTAGAGGGGTTTATGTCCACCCCGCCCACGTGGGCACCCGGCCTTCCGGTAGGCTCCGACGGGTGGGCAGGCAAGCGTTACAGAAAATAATGGCATCGTTGTCGTTTTTGTATTTGACAGATCAGACAAAGGTGTGTTTTGTAGGTTTTGCAGACACTCATGCACAACAAAAAAGGATACTGAAATGAAACTAGCACTGGACGTCTTCGCCGTCGCCGCAGCGTATTTTGGGTTTTACGGCTACGTGTTCCCCGAGATGCTGCTCCGCGCAGAGATGAATTTTTTCGTGGCCTTCGCCGCCGCCTGCCTTGCCGTTGCCGGGCCTCTGCTGTGCGCCGCCTTCCTTGGCTACCGCCACCCCAAACTTCTAGGAAAAGATCAATGACCATCATAGCGTTCGACAAAGACCCGCGCGACGAAGCCAACCCGTGGACGCAAACGGCGTCTGGCATTAAGTTGGACCTGCTGGCCCCCACCCCGGACATGATCCATTGGCCGGACGTGGCGCAGGGCTTGTCCCGAGCGAACCGTTTCAACGGCATGACCGCCGAGCCGTACTCAGTCGCAGAACACTGCTGCAAAATGTACGACTTCATAACCTCCGACGGCGCGCCCCCTGCGGCACGAGCGTGGGCACTGCTTCATGACGCGCATGAAGCCTACATCGGCGATATCGTCACACCGGTGCCCCCGGCCCTTGGCATGTACGCCGCCCGGCACGTTCGGTTCACCGACGAGGACGCCCCCGAGGGCAGCAAAGAGAGCGAAATGATAAACGCCGTCATGGTGCGCGCGATCCCCCATATAATCTTACAAGCACTGGACGGCTTGAAGCACGAATTAGACCACGCCATTTTTGGAGCCGCCGGGTTCCCCCCTCCATGCAAGGCCAGCCGCGCCGAAACGCTTGTACTCAAAATGATAGACAAAGCCTTCGGCTTGGCGGAGCGCAACAAGCTTATGGGCCCCCCGCCGGAGAAATGGCCGGACGAAGATGAATTGAGCAAGATGCAAAATATAGATGTAGAATTTGAGTGCTGGCCCCCGGAGCGCGCCGCCAAGGAATATCTAGGCCGTCTTCTCGAATTGGGCATCTGCCGCCCTCCGTCAACACTGAATTGAAGGAGCGATCAGATGGATGAGAGATTGAGCAATGGACAGCTTGTTTCGCGTTGTGCGGATGCTTGGGAGGCGGTGCCGACCGCTTCATGGTGGCTACACAAGAAAACAGGAGGGGTGTACGAGGCCCAAGGTGTCGCTCTCACATCAAGCGATCTAGAACCCGTGGTGATCTACACGAGCATGAAGGGGGGTGGACCATCATTCACCCGCCGCGCTTGTGAGTTTCTAGATGGACGGTTTGAGCGGATCAACGACAAGGAGGGCGAGTAATGGCTGGAAGTGAACGGGCGACAGCGTTTTTGCTTTGGAGGGAAGGGGTGTCCGTCGGCTGGAGGTGCACCGTCGCGGAGTTGGCGGACGCGGTGGGCGTGTCGGCGTCATATGCCCGGAACATAGTAAGGAGCCGGGGCTGGCCACTGCAACCTGACGGCGCGCCATATGAAAGCAGAGCCCGCCAAGCCCGTGAACGCACCCGCTGCGACGCACCCCGGCGCGATCTGATCAAGATAATTAAAGACCAAACGTCCCACCCCAACCGGCGGACGGAATTCAGACAGATGGAGAACGAAACATGATGACCTTTTGGCCACTGGCGGTTGCCTTCCTCGCTGGAGTGTCGCTTTGCGTTGGCGTCCTTGCGATCCTCATATTGATGATCAACAATGACCCGCCCGGACCGAGGTTCTGATATGGCAATCTCACCGAAGGACTTACGCATATCGTCCGTGACGATGGACCACGCGCGCGGCGCTTGGCCCGGATCACGTCCGCAGCGGTGGACCGCCCGGCACGTGCCTTCTGGGGTCGCCGTGTCTTGGACGGACTACGCCCGCCCCGGAGGCAGCAAGTCCCAGCACCACGCTCATCCACTGGTTCTTGCCGCGCTGGAGATGTTGGTGGACGATCTTGGCGGGGACGTCTTGCCAGAGGAAGTCAGGGAGGACTATCTTGACGCTGGATAATTGCTGGATAGACCCCCCTTAAATCCAGCAAAACCGGACGTTTTGTCTGCTTCTGTCCCGACAACCTACAAGGCTCCACTCCGGTGGGGCCTTTTTCTTATGGCTGCGGACGCGGTTTTTGTAGGCTGCGGACGCGGGGTCACTCCGTTGGTAAGGGTGAGGTCCGGGGTTCGATCCCCCGCCGCAGCACCATTTTCCCCCACATAAACAAGCACTTAACCGAAGGCCCGAAACCCTGTTTTGTAGGTCCGTCCAGCATCGCTGGATTTAAGGGGGGTCTATCCAGCAATTCGTTCTCCTTATGCCGCCACGAACGTGCCGACGGCGTAGGCGCTGCCATTCCAGTCGGCCACGGATTTCAGGTCCACGAGCGGCGTCATGCCTGCGACGGTCCCGGCGTAGACCGCGTTGCCGCCGCCGTCGTAGAAGTCGGCGTAGACCGCCGTGGTGTTATCTTCGATGGAGTACCAAACGTTCGAGACATGCAGCGTGCCCATCGCGCCGCCAGCTATGTTGCCAGCGCCGATAAGGATTGGTGACTTCTGTGCGTTCCCGTTGAGGGCAGTGTCGAGCGCAAGCACACCGTCGATCCAGATTTGCTGGGAGCCTACACGTGTCTTAACAAGCCACTTCTGGTCGGTAGCCGTGGCCATGGCTGAACCGGTCAGGTAAACCGACCCCATAGACGAGCCTGCGGTATTCTCAGCTTTCAGGAACCACCGCTGGTTGCTGTCAAACAGTGACAGGTGCCAGTCGCCTGTGCCGTTGCCTGAGTTGAGAACGAACCCGACACTCGGCACGGCGGCGGGGATGCTCACCGTAAACGCCAGCGTCACATAAGGCACCGACGTGCCCATAGCCGCGTCCATGTCGATCCACGCCGTCGTACCGTCAAGCACAACTGGCTCAACCGTAGCCGGGGCAGGCCCGGCCAAGGTCAGCGCCACGGACCCGCTGTTCGCGGAGAATGTCCCTGCGCCTGCCTGACGCTGCGTCGGTACGACATCCTCCATCGTCACGAACATATCCATTCCCCCGGCGATCACGTTCGCGCCGACTGCGCCGAGGTCTTTGAAGTATCCGCCGGGGGCTGAGTAGATCGCCGACATTCCTGCGTCGCTGTCCAGTCCGAGCAGCGCGCCGCTGTGGCTGGCGAACAGTCCGATCTCTCCGATCCACGGGCGGACGTGGGCCGGGACCGTGCCGAGATACTGGCCGCCCAGATACATCGTTTTGTTCGTGCCGAGCGTGTCCGTGTCGATGGTGGACAAGTCCCAGTCGCTATTGCGGATGTAGCCGTCGATCACGCCGTTGAACGCCACGCGGACGATGCCGTAGCGGAAGTCGTACTCCACCGCCATATCCACCTGCACGCCTTCGGCGTAGGTGTCCTTACTGGTAAACTTCAACATCGGTATCGTGTCGGCGCTGTTCTTGAGGTACAGTTCGATCCGCCCGCTTGACGTCCGAGATACCTCGAAGGTGTTGCCTTGGCTGTCGAACACGCTGCGCTGCGAGCCGTCCGCCCCGGTCGTCGCCGTGAAGGAGACCAAGAAGCCGCCGATGAGGCCAGCCGCCTTGCCCGCCTTGTACGTCCCGGACCAGCGGGCGTCGGCGTTCCATTGTGTCCTCGTGTATGAGTGGGCTGTGCCGCCGGGTGCGGGCGTCGGCACCGCGAAGTCGTTCGTCACCGCGCCAGCGCCGAGGTAGTTCGGGGAGGATGGCCCGCCCATGTCGTGGTCCAGCAACCAACTCCCAGTCTTGATCGTGAAGGCGTCGCGTATTTCGTGCGCCTCCACCCTGTCGAACCCCTTGATTGGGTGGCCTTCAAATTCGTCGCGGTAGTGGTCGTCCCCCATCCAGAAGTTTTCGTAAGCCTCCACCGTGGCGTCCGTGACGACGTAGCCGTTGCCGCTGTCGCCGTCGAATTCGTAGGTCGTGTTTCGGTAGGGCGCGAGGTTCTTGCCGATCTGCAAGTTCTCAACCGCGTCCATGTAGAACCCCGGCGTGCCGCTGCCGTACAGCGTCGCCCGCAAGTTCACGTTGCCCATGACCTTGGCGGCGCGACAGCCCGCGATCATCTGGCCGATGTTGCCGGTCACGTTGAGGTTGTACAGCATGTTGATGTCGGCGTAGGTGTCCTGCCCGTTGCCGGGGTAGGCAGCCCCCGGAAGGTTCGGGTCGTTGAATTTGGAGCCCGTCGAGGATGACGTAGGTACGGGGAAACCAAGTGCCGCGTGCAAGTCCACCCGCTTCCAGAAGGCCACGTCGGAGTAGATACCCGCGACAGTGACGCCGCTCATGGTGGCGCTCGCCGAGGGGTCGCCTGAGCCGCCTGTCGATGAGTGGGGGTCAGTCGCCGTCACGCCTGTCGTGTTGTCGGAAGGTGACGCCCAGACGCCGATGTGGACGCTGTCGTAGGCGAACATGTCATTCGCCGCGCTGCCCCAAGTGGTGAAGTTCGTATATACGTCTTCAATTGTGACGTTCGTATATCCGCAGCGATCCGCACCAAGGAACATACCCCGTGCAACATCATGGATATAGCAGTTCGTCGCGTCACTGTCCGGGCCCTTGAACGAGATGCCCTGCGACATGACGCTGTTCGAGTATCCGCTGCCCGCCTTGCGGAAGCCGCTGTTTGCGTAGGTGCCGTCGCCCGTCACGACGTCCACGAAGGAGGTCGAGGACACTTCGACGTTCTCGAACTTGATGAAGCTGGAGGCGTTGGCCACCATCAGCGGGGCGCTGTTGTAGCCCGCCGCTATGTCGCCGCCGCTGTAGCCTGTCGCGGGGTCGTCGTGGTGGACGTGGACGTTCGTCAACCTGATCTTCGTGTTGCCGTCGAAAACGATGGGGCCGATGGTCGCCCCCCACTCGTTGAGCGACGGTTCGGCGGCGCTGTTCTGGGTGAAGCCCTCGTAGGTGATAAGCTGCTCAGAGGTGAAGACGCGAGCGGGTGGTATCCAAAGCAGGAAACCTTCATCTGTGATATAGTCTTTGGACCTACCGACCATTGTGACCGAGCCGTCCAGTGGCACCGCCGCGTATGCTGTCGCCCGTTCGGCGTATGACGCAAAGTGCCGCTGCCCTGCGACGCCTGTGACCGTGGTAGCTCCGATCACGACAGGCCCCACCGCGAGCGGGGAGGTGTTGGGGGTTAAGACGCCCGCCGCGACGGTAAACTCACCGTAAACGCCGTCCGCCTCACTTGTGGCAACGCCGCCGTGCCCCACTGGGGTGAGCGTGCCGAAGTTGATCGCCGACGACACGCCGGGGTTCTCGTACCCGGTGGTCCACTCCGCGTCCACTCCAAGAGAGGGGAACCTCGCGTCCACCCCCGGCGAGGGGAACCTCGCGTCCACTCCAAGAGAGGGGAACCTTGCGTCCTGACCGGGGTTTTCGAAGCGTCGGTGTGCCATGGGCGTGCGTCCGTAATGTTTGTTGGTTGCGTTAACCTACAAAACCACGGGCGCACCGTCCACAAATAAAGGTGATTTCCTCCGGGGGGCTTATTTGGCTTTAGGCCCGACCGCCACGTCCGCGAACGCAGACGCCGCCGTGTTGGACGAAAGATACTGCATAACTGAGTAGCGCAGGACTGCCGAGCCGCCGCCGGGAACCGGGACGGCGGACAGGCCGACGTTCACCAACGGGATCGCCGTCAGACGGTAGAGCGATTTAGCCGCCGTGTGTTCCGCCGTGTTGGTGTTGGCTGAGTTGCGCGGCCCTATCCCCGGAATACCCTTGATAATGTTCTGAGTGTTGGACGCGATGTAGGCGGGGGTTGCGCCAACCAAGAGGGAAGTCAGATCGCGCTCGTACCGCAGCCCGTTGTAGGCGTTATAAATGACGTCGCCGGGGCCGAGGATGCCCGTCCGGGAGAGGGCCAGTTTGACCATCCATTCTTCCCATTCGTCGTCCGCTTTTTTCTTCTCCCACTGCTCTTGGTCGTAGAGCGCAGCGCGCACCGTCCCAACAACAAACTGCCCCGCAAAGAGGGTGGCAAAACCTGCCGCCGTGGCAAGCGCGGGCAGGGACGCGGACGCCGCCGCCTTGGCTTTGCCTGCGCCCAACTCGCGCTCAATCTCATAGACGCCTTTCATCCGCCGGGCCGTTGCCGCGTGGACGTTTTCGAAGAACGTGAAGATGAACGACATTAGCGAGTAGGCCAGCCGCCCCATCGGCGTGGACGCCAACATGGGTTTGTCCGCCCGGCGCGGGTTCTGGATGGTCTGGTCCACGAACCGTCCCATCATCGCGCCGTAGACTTTGCCCTCCGGCGTTTGCAAGTCGGCCATTGTCGGCAGCTTGTCCCGAGCGGCGAGCCACTTACGCATGGTTTCGAAATTCTTCGGACCCACGCCTAGCTCTTGGAATTCGCGCTCAACCAGTCTCTTGTTCACTGCGGACGCCTTGGGGTCCGCGTGCGCACGAGCCATGTCGCGCAGCCAGTAAGAGCCCCCGGCGAGAACCGCCCGGCGTTGGGCGTTGGTTAGCTGCGACAAGAAGTTAGCCCGGAAAAACCTCGTCATGATGGTGTTGCCGGACACGATGTTGCCGTGATCGCCTGCAAGCCGGTTCAGCAGCACCGTGTCATGCAGGGGCGTGGACACAATGCCTATCATTTCCGCGAGCGCAGCCAACTCTTTTACGCTCTTGTTGCCGCGCACGGCTTCGCGCAGGTAGGTGCTAAACGTCCGCGCGGTCGTGGTCACGTCGCCGGTCCGCATCATTACAGTGAGCGGTTCCGCGACGGAGGACCACGCGGCGCGCGGCAGCAACGTAATGTAGCCGAGGACGAACAGCGCAGCGGACAGACGGTCCGCGTGCTTCATGCCGTTGGAGCGGTTGCGCCCGGTAATTTCCTCAATTGCGTTGCGGGCGGCGTCCACTTCGTCGGACTTCGCGCCTTGGTCCACGGCTTCGTTCATCGCCATTTCTTTAATGTTATCGCGCTTAACATCTGTCAGGTCGCGCAGAATGTTGAGGCGGCCTTGCGCGGTCTTGTAGTTGTATTTTGTCGGGCTGCGTTCGATGGCCGATTTTATTTCCGGGCGGGACAGAACGCGGTCGATCTTGTCGTAACCCCCTGCGGCCCCGAACCGCTCATGGTATTGCGCGCGGGCTTCCACGCCGTGGACGTAGCCCAAGACGCTGGTCAGCACGTCAGTGTCGTACCAATCCGCCATGATCGTGTCGGCTTCCTTGGGGTGTGTCCGGACCTTCATGAAGTTGGCGTCCGGGCCGAGGCTGTCGAACGAGGTGCTTTCCCCTGAAATGACGCGGGTTTTCCAGTCAAGCGCCGACTGGTTCGCGTAATCAAAACGGACCGCGTCCGCGAGGTCGTCCATTGCGTCGTTGATCATTGTCTCGTCGTCGGCGTCAATGGCGTCTTTAAGTGCCTGAATTTCGTCCACGTAAAGGTCCTGCCGATCAAGCGGGTCCACGCGCTTGGCGGTTTGGCGCGCAAGCTTGAGCATGTCCTCCGGGCTGATATCCTCCATTAGCCGGTCGAACACAACTTCGTATAGACGCGTAGCGTCGCCCACAAACTTGTCGGGGTCGTCGTTTACGCGCGCAGGCAGTAGCACGCGCGGCAAGTAACCGGTGTCCTCAACGTAACCCAACTCCAGCCCGGCGTTCAGCGCCCGTCGGTAGGTGGCGTCCATGATGCGGCGCAGTGCAGCCGCAACCGTCCGGTGTTGCTTCGTCGCACCCGCCGGGGTTTTGCCAAGTAAGCTGTCGCGGATAATATCGTTGTCCGACTTCTTGAGCCGCCCTGTCACCCAATTCTCCAGCTTGTTTGACCGAAGAATGTTGCGTATTTGCGACCCGGTTGAGTTGGTCAGTTGTTCGCGCGCTTCCTCAAAGGTCTGGGCAATCGTGTCGCCGGAGCCGTGTTTCGTCATAACGCGCTCGAGCATCTCGTTCAGGAACAGTTGCGCGCCCTTTGGCGCACGACGAACCCGCGCCATCGTGGCCCCTCGCAGAGAGAACAAGTAGAACCGCCCAATGTCCGCCATGCGCTGGCCCGCGCGGGCGACATACTGGCCGTTGTTTTCGCCGTCGCGCATACTAACGCCGGTGTTCATTGCCAGCGTGGACGCGCCGTTGCGCAGGGACGTGCGAAGGGGCTGGTTGGTCAGCTTCTTGAAGCCGTTCCGGATGCGGCGCAGTTCTTCTTTGACTGACGCCGTGTTGCTGTCGCTTTCATCCAGCACGCCCATCTTGGACCAATAGGCCGGGTCCAAAATGTCCAAGTCGGCGGGCCGCTGGGCTGCGTTGCCTGCCATGCCTTGGACGTCCGTGCCGATGTGGCCGAACAGATCATCGAAAGCGGAGAAGATTGCCAGCCGCTCGGACGTCTTGGGGTAGAGCAAAGCCAGCGCCCGGTCTGCGGACGCGAGATAAGCCTTATCCCCCTTAGCGATAAACTCCGTTGTGCCCCCGGCCATTTCAACCTTGTGCGCAATGTACGCTTCGAAGGCTCGCGCAATCATCTCGTGGACGCTGGCGTAGTAATCCTTCATTGACGGGAACGCGCGCGCCGAGTTGGCGCGGTAGGCGGACGGGTCTATCTTGATGCGTGTCGCGCCGGAGCGCAGCCGCTCCAACTGCTCGAGGGCCTTCACGGACGCCTTGGTGGGCTGGCCTTTCAAGGGACCGTGCTTGTGGACGGCTTGCGCCTTCTGCTCCAGCCGCATCATGTTGACGGCCAAACTGGCGTCGGTGAAGAACATTTTGTGGACCAGATTTACGAACGCCGCCTGCAAACTGTCGGACGGGTCCAGCCCGTCTGCTCGCGTCAGGTGCGTGAACAACCGGCTTTCCGTGCCGGGAGTTAGCGTGTCCAACAGGTAGTGGTCCAGTGCGTGCATCCACTCATGAGCGAAAGAATTGGACCGCTCCGGCATGTGGATTGTTGTTGTGGTTGAGTTGTACATGCCTAAATAGGACCGGTTGCTTTTGTCCATCGAAAGGTTCAAGCGTCCGCCGAGGCTCATAGCTTCAAGCGGCAGGCGCATCACGTGCGCCATGAATTGAATGTTGCGCCAGCCGTCCAACAGGTTTTCCACCGCGTCGATAGCCCGGCCCTTGCCGGACCCGTTCGCGCCCCGCGCGACTGCAATCCCGAATTGGCTGCGGAACAGCCGGGTAAGGAGGCCGATCTTTTGTTGCGGCGGCATGAGTACGCCGTCGTCCGGGTCCACCCCGGCGTCGCGGTAGGCTTGTTCGTAGATAGACTGCCGATTTGTGGAGGACGCCGTGCGGAGGTCCGGGTCCGGGTCTATCTGCTTTTCTTGGAGAGGCCGTTGTTTTGCATCTTGTTCGCGGCGCGGACCATCGACCGTTCCCCGTTTTTCAGTCCGCTTGCTCGCAGCGCTTCGGCCACTAGACTGTGTTTCCTGTCCGCGTCCGCTTGGGTCTGCTTCGGCAAAGAGGCTTCCGGTCCCGTCATTGCGGTTGGAGGCTTGCTCGCTTTGAATGTCATTGGTTAGTTCCATCCCATCTTTAATCGGCGCTGGCTCCACACCGGGGAGGGTTGCTTGGTCCGTCCGCTGTTCGGCGGCGCGGGTTGCGTATTCGGTCAGGAAGTCCTCCATGGCCTTGCGCGAAACCATCCGGGTGCCCGTGTCGTTATAGAAGGCCCCAAGCAACGTGTCCGTCAAGGGCGAATTGGGTTCGGCGAACGCGTCCGACTGCGCCCAATAGTCGGATAGGTTCATTTTGCGGGCCTTCAAGTCCGAAATGACCGCCGTCATTGCCCGCAGGTCGTCGGACAGGTCCACGTTCGCACTGACTTCGCCCCGGTCGATGGCGTTGCGCAGGCGCGAAAACGCGGGCGCAGCCGTAACCAGTGCGTTGGTCAGGGACGCCGTGTCGTCGTCCGTGCTTTCCGTCAGGCGGGTCAGCATCTTTTCATCGGCGTAGGCGTGTTGGAAGATCGCCGCTTGGAACCGGCGCTGGCCGTCGATGGTCAGCCCGCCCTCTTTCGTGACCAGCGCGCCTTGCGCGGACTGCGGCAACCGGGCAACGAAAGCCCGGATGAACCCCCGGTTGCTCGCGGACATGAGGTTGCCGCCTTTGTAGTTGGACAACAGATCGTCGTCCACGAGCCGCGCGTCGGCGCGGGCGGTCTCGCTGCCGGACATGGTCAACGTGGCGGACTGGTTGCTGGCGACCGTGAAGTCGCGGGCGTCCGTCTCGGTCACACGGCGGCGCACCATAACGGGGTTGCGCATGTTGGCCGCTGCCGGGAAACGAGCCACCATGGCGGCGCGGTATTCTTCGGCAGTGCCGCGTTCGTAGCCCCGGCGCAGGCCCATGACCCGTCCGTTTCCGCTTTCGACCACGCGCCCATCGGGACCGATGATGGGAGCGCCCCGGTCGGTTTCGGGGCTGTCGCCCAAGCGGGCGGCGTTGGGGGCGTTGGCGATGCTTTCAATTTGGGTCTGCGATGCCGCCCGGTCACGGTCGCGGGGCTGCAACTCCTGCGGATAGTCTTTGCTGTCCGACGTGAGCAAGTCGTCCGCTTCCATCACTGTGGTCTCGACTTCGATTTCCTCGTTGTCGGGCGTGTAGATTTTCGACCGGGTCGGCGCTTCGACTTGTTCAGTAGGTTGTTCAGTAGGTTGTTCAGCAGGTTGCTCAACAGGCCCATCCACTGCGTCCGGGGCGTCCGGGGCGTCCGTGGGTTCAGTCTGCGCGTCCGCAGTGGCTGTTATGGTTTGCTCAACGGGGGCCTGAGCACTAATTTCCGGCTTGGCCACGGACGTGGCCGCGTCCGCAGTGTCACCCTGCTCGTCGAGGGTAAACCCTTCGGGCAACGTATCCAGTAACTCTGACGGCTCGGGCGTTGCCGATGTGGGTTGCCGGTCTTGCTTCATGGCTTCAACAACGGTCTGACCCGCCGTGGTGATTGCGCCGGTCGCTCCGCCGCCCACGATTTCCGCGCCGATTTCTCCCACGTCGATCTTGCCGTCGGTCAGCATCTGGGCCGAGGCTTCGCCCGCGCCCTCGCCAGCCGCTTCCACCACGCCGCCGCCAACGGTCGCGGCTACGCGCGTCCCTTTACCTGCCTGCGCGGCTGAACGCGCCAAAGCCCCGGTGGCCCCGCCGGTCACGGCGTCCATTGCGCCGATGGCAACGGCGCGTTGCGTCGCCTTCGTCACCATGGCCGTGACGGCTTCGGGGTTTTCCATGGCCCACGCTTCCACGGCGGCTTTGTCGTTCGGGTCGATATTGAGCGCTGTCAGTTCTTCGCTGATACTCTGTGCAACGGACGCACCTTTCTCGGTTGCGCCACCCACGAGGCTGGCCGCTGCGGCTGCACCGCCGGGGCCTGCGATGCTCCCAAGGACACCCGCCGCGATGGTCGGCGCGGACGCGGGGAGCGAACGCAGCGCAAACGTCCGGGCTACGCCGCCCGGATCATCGGCAAACGCGCCGCCCATGTCTTTGACTTTCTCCCAAGTCGTGTCGCCCTGCGGCTGCGCGAACCGCTGCGCTGCCGGGTTCATCGGGATGGCCGAAGCTTCCGCCATTTGCTGCTGAATAAGGGGGGCGTTCTGCGCTATGAGCGAAGCGCCGTCCGCAGCCGTGCGGTCAAGCGCGCCTTGGCGTTCGCGGGTGCTGGAGGTTGTGGCGGCGGCACCGTACTGCGCGACTTGTTGCCGGAGCAAAGTGATTTCGTCCGCGACTTGGGCGCGTGTTTCGTCGTCCGGGAGGTTGGGCAGTTCCAACTCCAGCGCGTCCGCCTGTTGTGTAAGTTGCGCAGCCTCTTTGTCGGCGTACTGCACGCCGCCGATGCTGTCTTGCTGGTCCATGAGGCCAGCACCTTTGGCCACGCGAAGGCCCGGAATGATCGTGCGCGCCTGCGCAATGCCTGCCTGAATGTCGCCGCCCGCCGTGGATTGGTCGATAGGCTCCGGCGCGTCCAGCATGAAGCCCGGCGGGGGCGGCGGGATCGTGGTGTCCAGCGCGTCGGGCGCGTCCAGCGTGAAGCCGGAAGGGGGTGGCGGGATCGTGGTGTCCAGCGTGAAGCCGGAAGGGGGCGGCGGGATCGTGGGGTTCAGGGTGAGACCCATGTGTTAGCCTTTCGGAAGCATTGAGGGGCGGCGCAGCGCCTGTTCGGCGTCATTTGCGGCCATCGTGGACCGGGACATTACTGCCTCGCGCAACATCTCCATGAAGGGCGCGGTGGCGTCGCCCCCTATGCGCGGCGCGGGGGTTCTTGCGGACATGGCGGGGCCCGTCGGTTGCGGCTCCGGGGGGAGTAGGTTCGCCAGTTCTGCGCCGGGGTCCGGGAGGATGCTAGGGGCTTGGCCCTGTGGAGGTTGGCCCATAGGTGCCGGGTTGCCGCCGAGAATACTTTGGATATAATTTCGGGTTTCGTCTGGAAGTGCACCAAGGTCGCCGTTCCATTTATCTGCGTTTCCTGCGCCCCAATTGTATGCAGCCAGTGCGCGCGGCTGGTCGTTGTTATAGCGGGACAACATGGCTTGCATGTATTCCCGCCCAAACGCTTCGTTCACTTGCGGGTTGAACCGCTGCTCCCAATCCATCGGCGCAACACCAAACCCCGGATCGCGTGCCGTGTCGGGCATGATTTGCAAGATGCCAGCCGCCCCGGCGGGGGATACGGCGCGCGGGTTGCCGCCGCTCTCCTGCCGGATTTGGTTCGCGATAAGCTGTTCGAACGGAAGGGTCATTACATCGGCACCCACTGGCCATTGCGCCACGCCACCTTGTTGCCGTTTGCGTCCGTGGCCGTAGGTTCAGCGGCGGCTCCGGTGCCGCCCGTGGCTGCTTGCGGGGCCGCGCCGGGTTGGGGCAGAAGCCCACCACCGGGAAGGCCGCGCTCCACGCGCTGCGACGGGCCGGGCCAGATGCGGTTCTCGAACTGGTTAGACTGGAGACCGGCGGCGGCAAGCACGTTCTCCACCGCAGAGGCTGCGTTCCGCGTCCGCTGGAATTCCGCAGCGGCTTCGGTCACAAGGCTTTGCAACAGTTCCGGCGGAACCTCCGCGCCCTTGAATTCCGCCGCCAAGCGGTCTCCTATCGTTCCGGTCAGCGCCTTCACCACGCCCGCCGACACGATTGGCGGGGCGGCCTTTCTCCCGGCGTTTGGGTTCTCTTTGAGAAATTGTTGCTTCAACAGTTCTGTTTCGTTGACGGACGTTTGCCGCCCCCCGGCTGCCTCGTCGGAGATACGCTGCTTCTCCAACTCAGTGATGGAGGCCAGTTCGCTGTTTGCCATGCTCTGGTCGTTGACCATGCCTTGGCGGGTCTGTGCGTCCGCTTCGGCCTGTGCCTGCCCCGGCTGCGTCTGGCCGTAGTTGTCCACCACACCGGTGCCGAGGAAAACCTGGGCCATGTTGTCGGGGGTTTCAAACTGCGGATTGATCAACGTCGAGTAGCCCGCAACCGTTCCGGGGTCGTTCAGGTCGATGCCCGCCGAGCCGAGCGCGCCGATAAGGGCTTTTCGGCCTTCGGGCGTGGCGGGGTCGATGCCCGTCAGTGCCCCGGCAAGGCCCATTAAATTGTCGTGAGTTTGCTGCTCGCGTCCGTCCGCGTTGCGGGTCGTGTCCGCCACGGCGTTGGCCTGCCCTGCCTGCGCCCCGTAGAGGTTCGCCTGCTGGTCGTACATGCCTGACCCGGCGCGCGCCCGGTAGTCGCCTGCCACTGCGTTGGCTTGGCCGGATTGCGCCTCCATAAGCGCCCGCTTGCCGCGCGCAAGATCGGCTTCGATCATGCCCCCGGCGTTCGGGGCGAAGATTTGGGCGAGTGCTTGGAACCCTTCGCGGATGCCGTTGCTACCTGTATTCATGGAAGATTGCATCTGTTTGCCTCACATTACGCGCATAGGTGGACGAAGGGACGAGGACGGGGCGAGCGCCGAGCCCCCCATGGAGCCGCCGAAAAGGCCGGGGCCTGCCATGCCTAAAAATGAGCCAGCGCCGCCAAGCAAGTCGGCCAACATGTTGTCGCCGCGTGTGACTTGGGCCGGGGCAATGTTCTGCTCTTGATTGCCCACGCCAAGGGAGCCGCGTCGCAGCCCGCCGATGGTGGAGAGGGCGTCCGCGCTGTTGCCGAACGTAAGGGCGCGGTTTCCGGACGTGGTGGCGTATGAGGACAGGTTGGCCAGCGCGGCGATGCGCTCGCGGCTTTTCGAGGCTGCTTCGTTTGTGCGCCGGGCTGCGTCCTGCCGGACGTCCGCGCTCGCAGTAGAAGTCAGCGCCGGTTGGTTCAGCGCGTCCGGGCGAGTGGATAGCGCCGAGATGAAGTCGTCCGCTGCGGTGTTCCGCTCCGTGTCGTAGTTCTCACGCGTGACGGCGTCCTCGGTGCCCCGGTACGTCGTTTCCGCTTCGTCCTGAAAGCCTTTCTGCCGGGTGATTTCAGCCTCGCGCGCCTGCTGCGAAATGTCGAAGGCGCTCTTGTTGGCTTGGTTCTGCGCGTTCACGTAGTTCTTGTTTGTCTTGGCGGTGCCGACGGCTCCCGCAGTGGAGAGGACGAGAGAGCCGATAGTGATGGGGTCACACATGATGTTATCCTTAGTTCACGATCCGGGTGGAACCGGAGGTCGAGGTCCCGGTGCTGCCGGAGCGGTAGCGATCCCAAAGCGCGTCCTGCTGTTGGCCGTACCGAACCGCGCCGATGCCTTGGCCCACGCCGGAGAAGATATCTCCGAGGGGGTTGTAGCGCGGCTGTTCTTGGAACAAGCGTTGAGAGGCGGCGTTGGCTTCGTTGGCCGCGCGCGCACTGTCGCCGGTGGCGTTGAGTTGAGACACGAGAGTGGACCGTTCGCCCTGCACACGTCCGCGCAAGTTGTTGGTCGCGGCTGTTGCTTCGGATACCACTCCGGCGCGGGCGTCGTCGTACTGGCCTCCGAGGTCGCCGCGTCCGTCTGCGGCCATGGACGAATTTAGCGTCCCGGCGCGGGCCAGCGCGTAGGTGAGTTGGTCGTTCGCTTTGCCAAACTGGTCGTCGAGTTGGGGCTGATAGTAGTCCATATAGGACCCCTTAAAGCCGTCATAGAACCCGTTATCGAATTGCGAAAAGTTGCTGTCAATCCGCTCGGTGCCTTCGCGGATGCGCCCTTGCCGGGCTTCTTCCTCCCGGCGCGCGCGGGCGCTGTCCTCAAGCATCTGGTCTTGGTAGCTGGTGTCAACTTCTGGGCTAGAACCACACATGGCTTAGGTCCACTTCTGGTTTCGGCACCCTATCGCAGTTCAGCGGACACGTTGCTGTTGCTCTGGGTCGTCCGGCGCTGGTCGATTTTGTCGATCACGCCTTTTGTCGTTTCTCGCGTCCATACGTAGTTTACAAAATCTTCGCCGTTTTTGCCCCAATTGTCCAATTTTTCTTTCGGTTTTGCTCCAAGAAATTCCAACCACTTACGTGCGTCCTCGTGCGTGGCCAGCGACATGGCGTCCACGCGCGCGGCTCCGGAGTTGTAGAGGGCGGGCAGCATGAACCGGCGGACATGGCGCGTCAACAGGCCGATGGCTTCGGGCCACCGTGCCGTGCCGAAGGCCCACGCAGACCACACGTTTGGCCAGCGCGGGTGCGCGCCGATAACAGCTATCGGTTCGCCGTCGTCGGCGACGGCACACCACTGGAACGGGCCGGTGGATAGTGTGTCGTGGGCAAGCTTGTCCGTGTCCTCGCCATACCGGGTGGCGAAGATTTCCTCCCGGTCGCGCGGACGCATGTTGCGGGCGATGTGCGTGACGTCGGACAGTGTGTGCGTTGTGATTAGCCGAGGCACTAGGATTTTTCCCCGGACTTGTAATGCAGCGCCATGGACGAGATTACCGCCGGGCCGCTTTCCACAGAAACCATCCGGGCTTGAATGTGCGTGCTGCGCATGTCCAGCGGTACGCGACCAAGCGCCCACGTGGGATTGGATACGCGGGCAACCTTGAGCCACGATGGCGTGGATAGCGACACGTTGATGTAGACGTCCCACACGCCGGAGCAGGTAACGTCCAAACCCGTCCACGCTTTCGAAGCGGCAGGATCGCCCGCGTCGAGGAAGGCGGTCTCCACCGTGGCCACAGTGTCGTCATAGCTGTTTTCTGCCGCGCCGGACGCGCTGGTGGCCAGATACGGGTTGACGTCCTCTGCGGGTGTTGCGCCGTACAGGAACAGTTGGTCGCCGGAGCGGAGTGCAACTCGGGCGTTGGCCTTGGTGGCCGCGTCGATTGTGTAGGGGAATTCGAACCGGGACCACGCCGCGATTTTGGTGGACGGGAACGTGGATAGCACGAACGCCTCGTTCTCCCAAATAAGCCAGAAACGGCCAGATAAGGGGTCAACTAGGGCCCGGATTTTCAGGGCAATTTCGTCCGTGAGCAGGCCGCGCTTGGCGGCAATCAGAACGTCAATGGGAGACCCGACGTCGTTCAAGGTCGCGGACGTGCTGCTGTCTCGGGCGCGCAGGCTACGGATGCCGGTGTTAGATAGGAACAGCACGTCGCCGTTGGAGGCTCGGGCAAGCCCGTGCGGGGCCAACAGCCCGGTGTTGCCGAGGACTTGCACCTGTTGGTTCAGGTCGGGGTCAGGGTCCATCGCCCAAACCTGAACGGCGGACTGTCCAAACAACGCAACGCTGGAGTAATACTGTTCGATGCCGACCAGTTCCTCCCCTGCGCTGTCTTGGATCGTAACGTCGATAATGCCAGCGCCTGCGCCTGCACCTGCGCCCCAATCGGTTGCGTCCGCCACCGCGCTGAAACGCAGGTTCGGGCCGTCGGTGGCGTATAGTTTGGATTTGTGCGCGTAAACCGTCGTGCCTTGCGCGCCGGGGTCGGTGACTTCCACGTTGTTGTAGAAGTGGCGGACGCTGTCGTCGGTCATGCGCACAATCACGTAGTGAACCGCGCCAAAAAACTGCGCGTCCAGAACGTCCACAACGGTCTCCGCGTCGGAGGGGAACAGCCGGTGGTATCGGACGTAAGGAGGCAACAGTGGCTCGACAAGCGCGGGGTCCGCGTCACCGAACACGACGAGGCGGTAGCCGTTGAAGGACAGACCGTGCGTTAGCCCGGCGGGGAGCGTCCCTACGTCCGTGAAAAGTTGGCGTTTCTCGATTTCGCCGCCCGCCGATACAACGGCGTTCGTCATCGTCCGCAGCGAGCCGGGGGTGGCCGCGACGGGTGACTTGCGGAGGTCAATCCCCTGCGCGAAGTCATCTAGCATAATGTAGGGCATGACCTAGTCCTCAGTCGTGGCGGAAACGCTGGCCACGATTAGCCGGGCGGTTGCCTTTCGGGTACATACTGACCGGGCGGTTGTCCGGTTCAGACTGGTTGCGGCGTAAGTTGTCGTAACGCGCGAGAGCCTTTTGCAGCTTCATGCTTGCATCCTCTGCCTCTTGACCGGCTAGGATTTCAGCGGCGGCGTGCAGGACCACAACCGGGCCGTCGATGGTGGAGTAGTCCGTGTCTGGGTCGATCAACGGGTATAGCGCCCGCTTGCCTTCGAACCGGAGGGTGGCGTCGTTGGCCGGGAGTGGCCAGATTTCAAACATGTTGTTTTCGATGCGCTCCGCGCCGGACGCGAGATAGTGCGCCCACCGCTGGATATGTTCTTCGCGGGTTCCCGCGTTACTGTCCGTGCGGTTGTGTTCCGTGGCACGGATGCCGTAGCCGAGCAGGTCCCATTGCGTTTCTCCGGCGTTGCGGACGTGGACGTTGGACGTGCCTTCGTACATGATTGTGTCCGGGTAGGTCGCGTAACGCTGCCCGGCGGTGATTTCCACGTCGGCGGAAATGGCGAGCATCGGCCAATCAAAAGACATATAGACTTCTTCTTGGACGCGTTGGAGCAACGAGGTGTGCTGCTCCAACAAGTGGGTGGCGTGGGCCACGTCCTGAGAGATGCGCGCTTCGTGGCGCAGCATCGTCAGCATTTCGTTCAAGGACATGATCCGCACGGGGGCCGCTCCTGTTAGTGGGGAAGTTGGTCAATCGCCGGGAGGGCGGTCTTGGCCGGTTCTTTGGCCGGTTCTTTTTTCTTCGCGGCTTTGCTCCGGACCAAGGCTTTCGCTTCGGCGGCGGCTTCGGTCACGGCCTTTACTTCTTCCAGCGTCGGGATGCTGTCGTCCCGGACAGGGAGGGACGCGCGCCCGGCAAGCGCAGGGAAGTGCGATTTAACGGCACGTCCATATTTCAGTGAGAGGCGTTCCAGTTCTTCTTCATGGAGGCGGTCAGGGGTCTCGCCGACTTCAACCATTGTGTGGACCGCGTCCACGCCGCCGTGGATGGCTTGCAGTACCAGCGCCTCTGGGTAGGTCACGGGGTTTTCGGCTCCGCGATACACCACGTTCTGAGGGGAACCGGCAAGGTTGATGTAGCACGAGAGTAATTGAAATTTAGCCACAGGGTTTTCTCCGTTGGGTGGGAACGCCGCCCCGGATGGTCCGGGGCGGCGAGGTGCCTATTTAGGCAATGTCGATCACGAGACCGGAGTTGAGTTGCGTGGCAACCATCTGTCCGGTGGAAGTGATAGAGCGATACAGCACGAACTTATCGTGCGGACGCGCAGGGTTGTGGACCTTGCGCCATTCGGCTTCCATTTTCTCAAGGAAAATGTGGCGCTTGTCGAACCAGTAGCCGCGCTTGGCGAGGCCGAGGTCGTCCAAGGTCGGGTCGTACTGGATCGTGGTGCCGTCAAACAGCACTGGACCCATTACGCCGTCTTGGCTGCCTTTGAAGCCCCGGTCCGAGTAGTTGCCGTTGGCGCGGATTTCACGCTCGTAAGCGTCAATGAAGTCCGAGCCCGCCAAGAACGTGTCGGGCTTGCCGCCAAACTTCGTCAACTGACGGCGTTCCCGCTGCAACTCTTGGATCAGCGCGCCGCCGTTCGCCGGGTCGGACGTGACTTCGTCGCCGCCGTGGACCGAGAGAGCGGGCGTAACGCCAACTGCCACGCCGAAGGCTGCGGTCCGTGCGCGGTTGCGCAGGTACGCGTTTGCCGCCGTGGCGCGGTTCTTACCGCCGACGGTGCCGAGCGCCGGGTTGGCCACAAGGAAGTGGGTCAGCCCGTGCAGCGCCAGCGCGTCCGCCGTGCCGTCACCCCAATAGAGGTCGTTGGCAGAGCGGGCGTAGCGTTCGCCGAAGTCGAACAGCTTGTTTTCCCACATGTTGATCAGCGCGGTCTTTTCGCGTCCGGAGTGGTTGGACGAGCCGCCCATTTCGTTGGTTACGCTGATACCGTCGTGCTTCAACTCGGTGTGCGTGACCGAGATACCAATGTGCATCTCTTTCCAGTCGAAAGACAGGCGGTCAAGGTTGGCCGGATTGAAGAACGTCACGGTGTCGTCGTACTCGTAACCGGCGAGGCTGTCGTCAGTGCCTCCGGCCCCATACGCACCCTGAACGGCCACGCTGATTGCGCCTTTACCGCCGGGGAAGGTTTTGGAGCCGCTGTCCATGATGTTGACAAGCGGGCGGTCTTGGAGGGACTGCTGGAAGGCAGTGCCTTTGTTGAGGTAGAAGTCCAACGCCGAGTTGGCGATGAAGTCCATTTGTGCTACCGTCAGGGCCATGATCTGAAACTTTCAAGTGTAGAGGTCAGCCGCCCAAGGCTTGATTGATAACGTCCTCGAGGGACGTTGGGACGGGCTGGACCCCGGAACGTCGGGGAGCCGCGTTGCCTGCCGTGGTGGGTGCGGGCCGTGTCGCTTTGCGGGCGGCTGCCTTTGGACGGAGCATTTGATTGACTTCGGCGTAGGCGGCTTTTGCCTGCGTCAAAGCTTGCTCTGGTGTCTTGGGCAGTCCCTGTTCGGCAACTATTGCCTGCGCCACCCGGCGCATCGCGGCGGTTTTTTCGCCGAAGTCGGGGTCAGCCACTTGGATTTCGTTGAACCAAGTGTTGATGGCGGACGCGATATTCCGTTGCTGTTGAGCGCCTTGCGACTGCTGCACCTGTTGACGATTTCGCTCCAGCCGGTCGGTGGCAAGCTGTTCGTTGTAACGCGAACGGGCTACCATCTGGGCCGCTTCTGTCGTCATGTCGCCCGTTTCCACCTGTTCTTGCAGGTCTTGCGGGACGGCTTGTCCGGTGGCTTCAAGGGCCATTTGAACAAGCGGTGCAATCCGATCTAGGAAGCCTTGCAACCGTTGTGGATCGCCGGATTTCAGGTCCGCGCCCACTTTGAACAAGTCCGCGACTTCTGCATCATGCAGGTTGTTCTCGGACATGTACGTCCGCACCGCTTTGTAGTTGTTGGCTTCGCTCTTGAAGTTTGCCGCTTCGTCACGGGCTTCTCTGCGTTGGGCCAGCAATTTGCTGATGCGTCCACGGGCCTTTCGGCCCATCTGGTTGAGTTCTTCTTCGGAAGGATCGTCGTCGGGGGTCTCGCCAGCTTCGGGTTCCGCTTCGTCCGGGGCTTCGTCCGCTTCCGCGTCCTCTGCCTCGCCATCGGCTTCGCCTTCATTGGCTGGTGTCCCATCACCTTCCTCGCCGTCAGCGTCCGCATCATCGTCAGTCTCGCCGTCCGTTTTCGGGGCGCTGTCGATGGCTTCGTCTGTCGGGGCGGCTTCGAAGGCCCGTTCGATGGCGTCAGCCATAGACTTGGGTTCTTCTATTCCTTCCGGTTGGTGGTCACTTTCGCCGCTGGACGTGAGCGGAGTTTGATCGTCCGGGGTAGTTTCGGCAGAACCTGCAACCATGGGTGTGTCGGTCGCAGTCTGTTCGCCGTCTTTGTCTCGCGATGGAGGCATGTATTCGCACCCTTGTGAATTCTGATGCGGCAACATTGTCTGTTTTGTAGGTTTCAAGCAAACTGCAAATTAGGGTATGCCCCTAATTTCGTTGGCAAATCTGACAGACCCGTCAGATAAAGTTAGAAGTTTGACGGGTCTGTCTAAGGATCACATTCCTACTGAGCCGGGAGGGGGCGGCGGCGCGCCTTCCGGGGGCCGTGCTGCGGAGTTAACCTGTTGGGGTTGTGTGGACGGAGCGTTGTTGCCGCCCTGCCCTCCCTGTGCGCGAGGGTCCGTGGCGGGACCGCCAGCGCCAGCTTGCTCCGGACCGGCTGCCTGCTTGGCCGCGTTCATCATTTGGATTGACGGCATACCTGCGGCGAAGGCGTCCGCCAAGTCCAACCGGTCGTCCATGCGGCGCAACATTTCCTTGGCCATCCACTCGGGGGAGATGCCGGGGATTTGCATAAGCATGGGGAAGATCGCCTGCGCGTTCTGTATGTCCTGCGCCTTGTTCGGGCGGCCAGTGGACGCCGCTTCGATTTCCAGCATGATTTCCAGCGCCACGTTCTCGCGGTCCAGTTCGGGCCACACTGCGCCGGGGCCAAGTACCTTTTTCACCTTCTCGGCGCTGCACTCCAAGAGCAGAACCTGCCCGGAGGCCCGCGCCAACTCGGTTAGGAATTCATCCAGATCATCGACTACGGACGCCACGGACGTGGACCGGGAGCCCTCCGCGATTGCGGCTTCGGTTGCCGTGGAGCCGGACGTGCCGCCGAGGTTGGCTTCCTGTTGTCCGAGCGCCCGCAGGTAGTCCTCGAACACGGGTGACGGGTCGTACACCGAGGGGTCGATGGAGGGCCCGGAGTGCGATTGCAGCAAGTCGCTGATTTTCTCGCCGGGTTGCATCCCTGTGATTTCAACAACGGCGTGTGCTTCGGCTTCCGTTATCTTGGCCTTGTCGTCCTCACTCAGCCGCCCGGAGGCCATGTAGGTGCGCGGGCGCGCAGCCACGCGGTGTTCGCGCAGGCCCTGCCGGGTGCGGTTTAGTTCCCTCTGCATGTCGCGCATGAGCCGGGCGTCCGACATTGGGATCACGGTGTCGTCGTCGTAGACCTCGTTGATCACGAAAGGGAACCACGGGAAGAACCGCTCCAAGTAGATATCCGGGGCCGCAGGCTCCACGAGAAAGTCGGGGTATCCGTCGCAGACAACATACACCATGCCGTCGGTGCGGGAGTACACCTCCCACAAACAATGGTACGTGTCGCCCTTCTTGTCTTTCACGCTGTCCGTCGGGCTATAGGCGTGGTGCCGTGTCCGGCGGTACGCTCGGGCCGTGGCGGCTTCCTCGTCGGACACTCCGGGGGCGCTGCTACTTACGTCCACGCCGTAGACTTCCTTGATCCGGTCGGCGGACAGGAAGTATTCTTCGGCCACCCACTGAGCGCCGACGAAGCCGCGAAGCTGTTTGATGTCCGGGTCCATGATGATCGCCGTGCTGTCGGGAAAGTTGTAGGTCAGGCCCTCGCGGATGATGACTTGTTCGGTCTGAGACAGATCGGCCAGAAGCAACCGGAGTTGTTCTTCCTCCGCGCTGCCCTCTAGGATTTCCCCGTCCGCCATGTCCGCAGAAAGACGCTCCATCGCGGACAACTGCTGCTCCGTGGTTTCGATGCGGCGGTCCACGTCCGGGTGTTTACCCATGATGCGCTCGTATCCAAGCTTGGTGTAGCCCACGCCGGTGGTCAGCGCGCGGCGGACCGTGCCTTTCATTTGGACCTTGAACGGGATCGGCTGTTCGTCAATCTCGTGTTCGTACATTAGTTCCAGCGTGCGGGCCATTTTGTCCAGCATCTGGTTTTGCGCCATGGTTTGTTGCGCGTCTTGCAACACCGCCATGGCTTGCATGTTCATGGGGTCCATGCTGACCGCTTCCATTGCGGCGGATATGGACTGGCCGGAGCCGTCCCACACCGTGGAGAGCAACCGGGGCTTGCGCTTGGCCACCACTTTGGGGTTCTTGCCGTAGATCGAAGCCGTGCGGCTGATAACGTGGCGCAACGTGATGTTGGCGACATACCGATCTTCCGGCGTTTCGGTAAACTGCGCGGCGTCCGCTGCCGACTGGCCCGTCGCCCACTGCGCTCCGGCAGTGAACCGCATGTCCTCTATCATCCGCTTGAACGCCGTGTCGTGCCAGAACGATCTAGCGCGGCGGACACGGTCCGCCCACGCGTTCACTAGTTCGGCGCGGCCCGCTTCGGGCTCCGGGGTCTCGCGGCTGATGATCGCGGATTGGTCCACTGCGGTGCCCATTGTGCTTTGAAATTCGTTTTCCATGCTACCAACCTTCTCTGGATGCTCGGATTTTATGCGCCCGTTCGGCGGCGCGGGTCTCTGCGAACAAGTGTCGGAACGTGCCGGGCGCGCCCCTTTGGCGAATGTTGGTCAAGTCGGACGAGCCAACTTGCTGGTTCATTCCGATGCCGATGTATGCCAGCGCGTCCACGAAGTCGTCGTGCGCGCCGTGGGGGAATTTTAAAATTTGGTCTTTCGCTTCCGGCCACCAAGGGGCGAAGCTTGGGAAGTACACCTTGCCCATGGCCATCCGGCCTTGGATCGACTGCGCGCGGGTCTGCTTGTCCGCGATAGGGGTGATTTCGATGATTGCCGCGTAGGTCTGTTCTTCGCTCATGCGCTTGCGCAGGAACGGGCCGATGGATTTGGTGATGTGTCCGCGTTCGGCCCACCAAAATTGCGGATGGTGCTGTTGCATTAGGGAGAGCATCTTTTCGACGGCGACGTCCGCCGTGAATTGGCCCCACTGGACAGTCGGCAGAACGTAGATGTTGTTTTCCGGGTCCACGCCGACGGGGATCATCGCCGTCTTGTCTCGGTCCTGCTTAATGGACACGGCGTGGTCGGACGCCACGTAGTACCGCAGGTTGGAGGGCAACTCGTCCTGCTTGTAGGTCTTGACCCATGACGCTTGGAAGAACGAGCCTTCGCCTGCGGAGGGTCGGCCTTGGTACAAGGCTTGAAAGCCTCTGGCGTCCATGCGTTGTTGGCGCAGAAGAAACTCCCGGCTGAACCGTTCGGGCCAAAGAGCCTCGCCGGTCTTGCGGCCCAGAATATCGTTTTCGAGCGCAAGCGCCGGGAGGTCGATAACTTCCCACTCAGCGGCTTCGTCCTTGTTGTAGAACGGGTTCATTGGGTCCGTCAGGCGTCCGACGAGATCATCTTCGTGCCATCGCGTCTGGATTAGCATGATCCACGCGTCGTCCGTCATGAGGCGGGTGCCGATAACTTGGCTAAACCACTCCCAAAGCTGGTCGCGGATAAGTTTGCTGTCCGCCTCTTTCCGGTCTTTGATGGGGTCGTCGATGATAAGGCCGTGGCCGCCACGTCCGGTGATCGAACCGCCGCGCCCCACGAACGCCAACAGGCCCCCTTCGACGGTCTCCAGCCGCTGGACGGACGCGGACCCGTCTTTGAGCGTGTGCTTTGGGAACACGAGTTGGTGTTCCGGGGATAGGATGTAATCTCTGACGGCGCGGCCCACGTCGCCCGCGTAGTTCTCGTTATACGTGCCGAAGATGAGAGACAACTCGGGGTTGTGTCCGGACCAGTACGCCGCGAATTTCTTGGAGGCCAACTCGGTTTTGCCGTGGCGCGGCCCCATGTTTACGATGACGCGTTTTGTTTTTCCCGCCAAGAGGCTTTCAAGTTTCTGCGCGAGCAACACGTGGTGCCTCCCGGTGATGTACCGGGATTTCGGGACCGGGCTGTGGTCCTTGGGGTCGGGCATGGTGAAGCGGACGTATTGCAGCAAGTCGCCTTGCGCCTTGTCCGCCGCCAGAAGCCGTCTGAGGATATCTTCTTGAATGGTCATTCGCACTCACGCTCAAAAGTCAGGTTCGTCTTGTAGTCGCGGCGCAGGTTCCAAGGCGCGTTTTTGGCCCGCCAATCGACTTCCTCTTGGGTGAAGCGCCGGGGTTCTTCGACGTCGCAGAATAGCGCCTCAGTAGACGGAGCCGTCACCGGGGGTTGAGGGGAGCAGCCAGCGAGGATCAGGGACGCGGCTAAGATCAGGTAAGTCGTCAACTGTTGCATCGCTTTGCGCATCCTCTTTGGTGTTTGCGGCGCGGGCCTGCCAAGCCATGAGCGCCAGTTCCTGCCGGGTGATTTTCGCCCGGAGGTCTTGGTTGGTCTTGTAGATGACGAAAACCCCGCCTGCGGACGTGATGGACACGATGACGGACCCGAGCAGGAGGTAGCCTCGTAGCGCCCCAAAAAGTGTCATGGCTTGTACTCCCTCCAAGACAGTTGCCAGTGCGGGCCGTCTTTGAATGTTTTCCAGTCACCGCCCCATTCAATCTTGACGTTCTCGGCGGCTGCGGCTTCCTTCACGTATGCCGCGAGAATGTAGAACAGCGGCCAATCCCACCGGATGCTTCCGGCGACATAGGGCGCGATATCCACGGCGTGGCCGGTGAGGTGACGGCTGTTCAGCGTCGTGGTCGCGCCTGCGGCCAGCAGTTTCTTTTGCCGGGCCAACGTGCGGACGCCTTCAACGATTGAGAAGTCCACCGTGGAGATTTCGAGGGCGTGGCGCATGACACAAATCAGGTCCGTGTGGACGCCCTCCAGTCGGCGCTCGCTGAGTTTGCCGAAGCGAAAGTCTTTGGTCATGGGCGAACCCCCGGTGCGTCCGTGTCGGCGTGAGGCACGAACAAGGTTGAGTGGGTGAGCCACGGCAGGAAACTTGCTGTATGGCAGTCGTGGACGGCGTAGGCGGACGCGTTGGCGAAGAACTCGTCTCGCGTCATGGTCATAATCCACGGACCCACGTCGATCTTGCCGGGGTCATAGTTGTGCCTGCGCGCCGTGGAGGACGCAGTGACCGGGATCGTGCGTCCGCCGGAGGTGGCGTAGCGCCATTCCACGTGGTCAATGGCGCAGTCCCGGTATTTCTCCACCGTGCCGGAAACGAGGACTTTACCTTCGATGGTCTCGGTCACGCGGAGGTCGATGAGCGCGGACACGACAGGCCACGTCCGGCCCTCGAAACGGGGGATGGTCTCCAACACAAGCGACGGCCAGAAAAACAGCAGGACCAATGTCAGCCAGCCGTAGCGCATGATTGTGGACCAAAGCTTGTTGCCGTGTGTTCTCACTTCTTGCCCCCCGGAGGTGCGTCGTCCTTGGCGTTGCGGAACCAATTGATGATGCTGCCGGGGCTTTCGCCGTTCTGGGCCTTAAGGATGATAGAGCGCAGCGTATGCTCGCCGGTCAGGGCCATAAAGGCCGCGATGGCGTAGGCCGCGCTTTCGCTCTGGATATCGAACCACTCCAGCACCAGCGGTGTCATGGCTACTGCCGCGAGGACGGAGCCTGTCGCGGTCGCGGCAACACCTAATTTGGTTAGGCGTTCGGACGTCGTTATCTTGAAAACGATGGCCAGCCCAACGATTATCCAAAACTCTAAGGCTTGGTTAAAAAGTTTCATATGTCAGTACCACTTTCCTACGGCGTGGAGGGACACCGTTACGGATGCGGTGCTTGCGCTTGTTCCTGTCCGCCAAGCCATGAGGCTCGTGACTGCGGTTGCGCTAAAGGATTGACAGGATGCGTGCACCAGCCGGGCCACGTCGGCCGCGGTGTTTACGCGGGGTGAGATTGAGAGCGCAGCGATGGACGAGAATGGCTCTGCCCACGTGTGGCTTGCCACTGCGGTTCGGTTCGGGTCCACGAACGTGCCGGTGCCGAGGGCCGTCGGGTCTCCGAGGGAGACGTCCGCCCATTGTTCCATGGTCCCGTCCGCGTATTTGATCCAGCGGTTGGGCGATGTGCCGCCGCTTTCGATGATCGCCCCCGTGGGGGTTCCGCCAGACTGGCTAACTGTGCCGACGGGGCGGCCAATAGGCGTGCGGACGCCGCTCTGATCGCCGACAGACCAACCAATGCTCGGCTCGAAAATGAGGGCGCGGGTGTAGTCCATGAGGCCCGAACCGGCGGGGCCGACGAGGGAGATGACCCCGGTCCCCGAGGTGTTCGTGACTTGCATCGCGTCGCCGCCGTCGAGGCTGTCTTTCGGGTGGACAGCCACCGCCCCCGCAGAGGTCTTGGTCAGAACGCCGGGCTGGGCGAAAGACAGCAATCCACGTGCGTAGCTTGTCGCGCCGGTGGTTGGGCTCGAACGCAGGTTGCCGCTTGCGACGTACCCACGAGAGTTTGCCGCCGCCCACGTGCCGGTGCCTTCGAAGGTAAACTCGTCGCCGGAGGCAACGGCGATGTTTTCACTGAACAGGTTGTTCGTTATCACGAAACCATCCAGTGTTCTGGACACGGCGGTTGTGTAGAAGCGGACATAGCTGTCCATCTGCACGTCCGCCGGGGCGAGGACGATGAACGTGTTGTTTGCGAACAGGGACGCCGCTTCGCCGAAGCCTTGATCGACGTCCCAATGGACTACGCCGTTGTCGATGTAGTTGTTTGTTATCACTGAGTTTTTGGTTCTGAGGCACATGCTGATTGCCTCTTTCCCGACGGGCGTGGCCTTGGCTGGCGTGCCCTCGTCAGTGCTGCCGTTGAACGGGTGGTTGCCGATTATCTGCATTTTGCTGCCCCACGCCCGGATCGGGACGAGGCAGTAGAACGGCGTGTTGTTGACAATGCGGCTGTCCGTGGTGCGGACGTCGATCAGGCAGGCGGTGCGCTCGTTCCAGTCGTCGAAGTTGGTCTCGTTGAAACTGTACTGGCACCAGCGGTTGTCGGCGATGGTGAGGTCGCCGTTCTGAGACCCCTTCGCGTAGACGCCAAACTCTTTGGGGGCGTGGCCGTAGGTGTTCCAGATGCCGCAGCGGTGTTTTGTGTCCTCAAACTCCACGAAGCCGTTGGCGACGTGGTTGCCTTCAAAGGCCATGTCGCGGAAACGAACGCTAGTGGCCCGGTCGGAGCCGACCTTGTTGACCTTGAACATTGGGTTGCCGTAGCCGTAGTCCGACCGGCGTTCGTCCTCCACGCCGGGCGCTCCCGCCACCCAACTTGCGGACGCGAGGGCAACGACACGCATGTCGCAAATGTCGATAAACTTGTAGCCCGACATGTCGATTGTGTCTGATATGGCGATATCTTCACTCAGGCCGGTCACGGTGGCTTGCGCCGCTTGGGCGGGCCACTGCTCTTCCGTGAGACTGAGGGAATTGGCGTAGGTCGTGGCGCGCTGGAGGGGGGTCGTCATGTCCGTGACGCCGGGGAAGGTGTTCTGGCCGAAGTGCTGGACGGCGATGAAGGGGTCGGCGGGCGACCACTTGCTGGAGCCCGCCGTCGTCATGGCTGTGCCTGCGGCGTCGCGCTTCAAATTCAAGATCACGCCGTTGGCGGCGTGGAACCGGAGGCGGGTCACGCTGCCGGAGATGGTGGCTGCCTCTGCGGTCGCATAGTCGGCGTAAGTGGGGTCCGTGGCGGGACCGGCAGGGCCGGTGTCTCCCGTCAGGCCGGTGGGGCCTGTGGGCCCGGTGGGTCCGGACAGTCCGGTGGGGCCTGTGGGTCCGGTTGGGCCTGCGGGTCCGGTTGGGCCTGCGGGTCCGCGAAGTGAACCGAGGTAGTCGTAGGACGCCGGGGCGTCGGCGATGGTTGCTTGCAGCAACATGAGGTCCGTGCCGGTGTCGTGGATCACGTAGTCGCCCACGCGGAGGGTGGCGGGCGGCGCAGCTTCGGGGTCGTCGGCGGTGAAAAGGAGGCGGGTGCCCGCCTCACCTGTCTGGCCGGTGAGTTGCAGTCCGGGGGTCCAGTCGCCGGGGGTGGCGCTGGCCTTGTAGTAAATCTGGCCGGTTTCGACGTCCAAGAACGAGAAGAACGCCGCTTCACTGTCGTAGGTGGTGCGGTCCGCCGTCAGACCTTCGGCGTCCGCCGTCAAAGATTGGCCGTCGTCGCCCCGGATGGACTGGAGGTCCGGGGGTAGGATCAACCATTCCTCCCTGATCCGACCGTCTGGGTCGATGGTTTGCCGAATAAAATCAATGACGTTGCCGAGGGTTGTCCACACCCGGTTCAGTTCGTTGTCAATCTGGGTGCCCTCGTGGGGCTGCGCTGGCTTTGTCTCAGAGAAGCTTCGGAACGAATACTGCCTTTGGGACTTTACAGGGACCGGTTCTGTCATGAGGTTCTCGCAAGGAAAGGTTGTCCTGTTTGTAGGCTGTTTAACCTACAAAAGTAAGACAAAATTACGAAAACAGCGGTTTAGACGAGATCGTCAAAAAGTCTGTACAACACGCGCTTGGTATGTCGGGGCAATAGGAATATTGCGCGGCCCGGCGGGGGAGGCCGGGGGGTCGGGGTCGGCGTCCGGGGTCGGCGTCCGGACGTGGCCATGGACGCCGCGTCCTCCGTGTGCCTCACGCCCTGCGCCCTGCGTCCTGCACCATCACCCCCTTTGCAGGGGAGCGCTCGACCCTTTGCCCCGTGTGCTTTGGGCGTGGTGCATCCAGCATATGCCGGATCAAGCGCCGGATCTGGCTGCCACGATGGCTGCGAGGGCGTCCTCCATCTGGCTGCGCGACATCTCCTTGACTGGCGTCGTGAGGTCTTGAGGCTCGCGCTGGTTGCGACCAAGCATCTGCGTCATCTCTGCCAGTGTCCGCGCGGCTTGCGCCTTTGCTGCGGCTGGTGCGTCGCCGTCTTGCATGATGGCGCGCAGTGTTTTCCTGACTAATTCGCTGTCCGACAGTTCAACATCTTGCATCTCTTTCTCCTTTTGAGCGCGTGGCCGCATCCTACAATGTCGGCTGGCTGACTGTACATCGGCACTTACGATAACCTACTTGCCCATTGTCACCGCATCCGCCGCATCTGCGGACGCCAGGCGCACCAAACAACCTGGCGCGAGATCCGGGCTGCGGACGTGGGGCGCAACAAAAAAGCCCGGTCCGCTGTTGTGGCGGGCCGGGCTTCATTTCGCTTGGTGGCGTTATATCGCTGCGCAGATTGCTTCGACCAGTGCGAAGGCTGCTGCGCTTGCGAGCAACAGCCTGACCGCTTGTGCGGGCCTATTGCGCCCCATCACCTGCCAGCACCTGACGCCTTGCCGCTGGCCAGCAATACTTGCGCCACCATCTCGGGCAACCGGGCGACGTCTGTACAGTTCACGGAAAAGGACGGGCCGAAAAGATCCACTATGGCGCTACAATTCAGCGCCACCGCGACATGCTCCACGCCTGACCGGCGGGCGCGTGCAAGCTGCTGTTGGGTCGCTGTTGGGTCGTGGGGGTCTCCGTCACACAACCAGACGCACACCCGGCGCTCGGTCCTGCGTGCCGCAAGTTGCCGGGTGGCCCATTTAACCTCTGCCGCCATTGGCGTCCCGCCTCTGGGCTGCAATTCGCCGCATGTCCGGACGAGATCCAGCACACCTCTGTCACTTCCAAAGCGCTTCACCTGCGTGATTGTCTCAGGAATGTCGCTGCCTGCAAACATAGCGAGCGCGCTCTCTGCGCCTGCTCGTTTCAGCGCGGGCATCATCGCCTCTAACATCGCGATGGACGCCGCCCACAAATTTGTCTGCCCTTGGCCAATGGCGGTCTCGTCAAACATACTGCTGGACGCGTCCAGCATGATCTGGACCGCCGTTGTCACGCCGGGGGTCAGTTCTCGTGTGGTGTACAGATCCCGGCATCCGGCCAAGGCGCGAGGCATCGCTCGGGCGTCCAGTCGGCCAGCCAAGTTGCGCCGTGTGATTTGAAGCTGCTCCACGCTACGCAGTCCGCGCCGGAACGCGTCCGCCATTTGGCGCGCTGGCATCGCGCGCTTGGCCTCCGCCAGATAGCGGGCGTAATCTTTGAGGATGGGCGTGTAGTCGCGGAGCTGGTACATCTTGCGCCGCCGTTTTTGGTGGTCCTCGAAGGTCGCGGCGTCCGCGGACGGGACAACTGCGTAATTAGCGCCTGCCGCGTCCTTGCCGCTCCGGGTAGGTGCGAGGTCCGCCAATAGTTCTTCTCTTGTCTGGGGAAGATCCGGGGCAATGTCGCCGGGGCCGCCCTGACTTGCGCCTTTGCCTTGGCCCTCGCCTTCGCCCTCGCCTTGGCCGCCGCCTTCGCCTTCGCCTTTGCCTTGGCCTTCGCCTTTGCCCTCGCCCTCGCCCTCGCCTTGGCCTTCGCCTTGGCCTTCGCCTTGGCCTTCGCCCTCGCCTTGGCCTTGGCCTTCGCCTTGGCCTTCGCCCTCGCCTTGGCCTTCGCCTTGGCCTTCGCCTTGGCCTTCGCCCTCGCCTTCGCCCTCG